>CEQY01396418.1_pt1 | contig 32507 bp, 33 predicted proteins | sample 361391 | NCBI WGS metagenome assembly CEQY01 (sample SAMEA2621075, study PRJEB7988) | marine metagenome | isolation source: saline water (ENVO:00002010), including | reverse complement strand
GATAATATCTGGCTCAGTATAGTTTTTAAGACGCTTACTCATTTTTTTACCATCACCGGCCATCACCATGCCATTGACCACACAGTTTTTAAAAGCTGGCTTATCCATAAGGGCGGTGGAGAGTACAGTCAGGGTGTAGAACCAGCCACGAGTTTGATCTAGTCCCTCAGCAATAAATTCTGCGGGAAAACCTTTTTCAAAAACATCTTGGTTTTCAAAGGGGTAATGAAGTTGAGCATAAGGCATGGATCCTGATTCAAACCAACAATCAAAAACTTCACTGATTCTTTTGTATTCCCCTGGCTCACCCTCAACTTTAAAAGAGATCTCATCAACCACTTCCCGGTGGAGATCATCCACTTTAATTCCTGAATATTTTTCAAGCTCTTCAATTGAGCCGATCGCAATAAACTTATTAGATTCTTCATTTTTCCAAACAGGCAGAGGCGTTCCCCAGAAACGTTTTCTGGAAATAGCCCAATCTCTTGCACCTTCTAGCCATTTTCCAAAACGTCCGTGTTTAATATGGGAAGGCACCCAATTGATTTGATCGTTATTGGCAAGAAGCCTTTCTTTGATATCGTCGACTTTTAAATACCATTGAGGCATGGCCATATAAATGAGAGGGGTATCTGTTCGATAGCAAAAAGGATAACTGTGTACGAGAACTGACTGATGAAAAAGCTTACCTTCATCTTTGAGTTTTTTGATAATTCCTTTGTCAGCATCTTTGATGTATTGACCTGCAAAGTCACGAACTTCGCTGGTGAATTCAGCTTTCGAATTGAGGGGGAGAGCAAAAGCTGATATCTCATGCTCTTTTAAAACTCTATTATCATCCTCTCCAAAAGCGGGGGCAGAATGGACAATACCGGTACCATCACTTGTCGTGACATAGTCATCACTTACAACTTGAAAAGCTCCGTTTTCTTTTTGATCGCTAAAGTAATCAAAGAGTGGCTCATATGTTAAACCTATGAGATCAGCACCTTTGAGCTCTTTGAGGATTTCAAACTCATTGCCTTTAGCATAAGCTTCCATACGCTCTTTAGCCATATACATTTTGATGTCGCGACTCTTCTCATGAACGAGAACATAATCAATATCTTTATTAACAATCAGGGCCATATTGGAAGGAAGTGTCCAAGGGGTTGTGGTCCAAGCACTTAAATATTCATCACGACCTTCAACTCTAAAGAGTATGGTGATGGCAGGGTCTTGGACGTCTTGATAATTGGATGTGGCTTCGAAATTTGAGAGACCAGTCTCAAGGGCCACCGAATAAGGAACAATTTTATTTCCCTCGTAGATAAGACCTTTATCCCATGCCTGCTTAAACACCCACCAAACTGATTCCATAAAATCAAGGTCCATGGTTTTATAATCATTTTCAAAATCAACCCATCTCCCTAAGCGATTGATCGTTTTTTCCCACTGGCTGGTGTAGGTGAGGACGATGTCACGACATTCATCACAATATTTTTTAATTCCATTTTTTTCAACAAAGTCGTTGGCACTCATACCAAATTTTTTATCAATTTGTTGCTCTATCGGGAGTCCATGACAATCCCAACCCCAACGTCTGGTGACATGTCGACCTTGCATTGTAAAATAGCGTGGAATAATATCCTTAATGGTAGAAGCAACCAAATGACCATGATGGGGGAGACCTGTAGCGAAAGGAGGACCATCATAAAAAATATAGGGGTCTTGATTTTTAGTTTTTTCTAAACTCTTTTCAAAAATTTTATTTTTATTCCAAAACTCTAAAATATTCTTTTCCGTCTCAACAAATGAGAAATTTTCCTGAGCATTACTGTCAGTTGTGTCCGTCATGGGGCGCTCCTTATTAGCACTTGGAATAGGTAAAAAATTCCCAAAAATCCTATCAAATTAAGGGTCATATGAATAGGTAAACATCGCAAATTATTAGACCGATAGTGGGTTTATGAGATTATCGATTTATTTGTTTATTATCACTCTTAATGCTCTTGCTCTAGATCAATCGGACATCGATTTGATTGATCAATTCGATATTGTCCCTTCAAAGGTAAGAATGCAAGATGGAGAATGGGGGATAAACGAGAAAAGTTTTGATACTGATGATTCTATCTATAGCAGCACCCAATTCAAAGATCTCAATGATTGGCAGAATATAGATGCAAAGGAATGGTTTGATCTAGATAATTGGATTAAAAATCGAGAGCTTAAAGATCAAATGCCAGACTGGCGGGTTCATTTACGTAATAAATTAGCTTCAGAGTTAATGGGGCGGGTTGTCAAATGCTTGGGCAGTTGCGCTTACTATCATAAACTAAAACCTGTGAAAGCAGAGGGGCAAACCATTTTGCGTGAGGGAGATGAGTTTGTCACCAAAGAGAACTCTTACGCCTGGATCATGTTAGTCGATGGTACCTTAATTAGGGTTTCTCCGAAAACATCTTTGAGTTTTACTGAGATCAATATTTCAGACCAAGATATATTCTCACTGATAAGACTTAATCATGGGCATCTTAATATGTTGGCAAGACGCAAAGGGGAGTATCAAGCGGTGAATAAAGCGGATACAGACCTCGCTTTTTACCCGCTTCGTTTAAAAAAAGCGAATAGAGAGTACTATGCCATGCAAGAGTATCGAAAATTTAGTGAAGCTCAGAGACTTATTTATGAAATTGTAGAGCATCCAGGCTATGTGGCCCAAACCAATGCCTTGAATCAGATGATTAATCAGCAGCATGAAAAGACTTTTACGAAAACTTCATCACTGTATGTTTATACTCCCAATTTTACTGTCAAACTAAGAGGCTTAAACCTCAGCATGTTTTATGCCCTGAATGGACAGGGACATGTGAAAGTTTCTGATACCGTTGAAAATTTTAAAGAAACCGATTCGAGGGAAAAGTCTGCTCGTCTCATGCTGAGAGGATACTCAAGTTTTAAAGAATTAACTCCTCAGAGAAATCAATGGTATGAAATTGATAGTAAAGGTCGTGAGGCCATACTGAATCCATCCCTTGAACAAGTGTATGGAAGCTCTGAAGGAATGATTAAAAGATTGATCACTCTAAGTTTTGCCAGAGAAATTCTTATTGAAAAACACTCTGTTGATTTGCTGAGAGAGATTTCTGCTGAGAAACTCACCAAAGAATTTGGCTATCGGAGATGGACACAAGAAGAGCAGATTAAGAGAAGAAAGTTTCTTGATGAATACATTCGTAGGACAGAAACGACGAATCTCTTGGCCATAGCCAAGGTGTTTAGAGAATTTAAAATTGAAAGTTTCGATAAGAGCTACTATGCTTATGCCATGAAAAAATATTATCAAGCACTCAGAAATATGCATACAGAAAGCAAAAAAGCTGTCAGTGAGATGAATGATAATGAGTATTATCTATGGATTCTCAAAAATGGATGATCAGCTCTATCAGCTAGTTTTGGCCAGTAGCTCTCCTCGCAGAAAAGAACTTCTCGCTTATACTTATCTAGATTTCGATATCATAAAAAGTGATGTTCCTGAGCACACAGATTTAATCAAACCAGAGGAGATCGTTGTTGATTTGGCTAGACTTAAGGCCCACGATATTCTTCACCATCATTGTGTTGATTATCCTCATCCTTTGGTGCTTGGGGCTGATACAATTGTCGTAAGAGATGATGTCGTGTTGGGAAAACCTGTTGATCAGCAAGAAGCCAAGAGTATATTGTTAAGTCTCAGTGGACGCAAGCACCATGTGTACACAGGAGTCTATCTGGCTTCACGCTTTAAGCAGATGAGTTTTTATGAAAAAACTGAAGTCGAGTTTTCTCACATCTCTCAAGATTTATTAGAAAGGTATCTGGCGACAGGTGAGTCAATGGATAAGGCGGGCGCATATGGTATTCAGTCTTACTCTTTAGGATTTGTGAAAGGGGTTCAAGGCAGTTATTCCAATGTGGTGGGGTTACCCGTTTGCAGGTTGATGCAGGAGTTAGAGAGCTTTGTCGCTCCTAAAGGAATATATGAAAGTTTTAGTTCTCATAAGTAGTTTCATCATTCTCGCTCAGATGAGTTTTGCTCAAGAGAGCACCGAAAATAATGAGGAGGAGTTTAAAGTCCAATTGGATCCATTGAGCCAAAAAGAAATTTTGAAAAGAGTCGAAGGGTTAAAAACAAAAGATTTCAATGAATTTGTAGGGGAGTTAAATAAAATAAATATTAAAGTCCAAGAATTTATTCAAAATGAGAAAGAGGCGTGCTCAAAACTTCATGCCACTCAACTCATTACGAAAAATAAATTAGAAAAAGAACAAAAAAGACCCTTATCGAAAAAAGAAAAGCAGTACTGCAAACTTCTTTTAGTCAATTTCCAGATAAGACTCAATAAAGTGATTCACGAGATAAGAAAAGATAAACTGGCCCTAGAGCATAAAGCGCAAATGTCTCGTATAGAGCAGGAATACCAAGCTCGAATTGTAGAATTAGAAAAGTCAGCTAACAAACTCAAATAATTATTTGTTTAAAGGTTTAATGCCTTTAATTTTCATGAGTCTTTTAGGCTTTAAACTTTTTACGCGTACCATAGATTTTTGTGGTCTTAGACTACGGCTAGGCTTGTTGATTTCACCTAAAATTTTCTGCTTTTCTGTTTTTTGATTGTCTCTTTCAAAAGAGTTCATGTCTGTCGTTTTCATAATAAACCTCTGTGTTTTGATTTTTTTGTTTAGGATAAAATCAGAATAAACACAGAAAGCGACAGATTAAGTATTTCTTGTTTAGTTCTGTATCCTAAAACCTTGTAAAATAACCAATAAACAACTCCTCGTGTTTGTTGTTATTAATAAGTACTCGGATACTGGAGCGCACAACTTAAGCTCCACTTAAATTTTAGTATAGCACAAAGTCAATTATTTTGCACATAGGTGTAAAATTAGACAGTTAAGTTTGCCTAAAGGTGTAAAAAATACCAAAATAGACTAAAATAGCTACGCAATTTCAGACGTTTACCAAAGGACTAAGGATGCGACCTTATATTTTGCCCTTTCTTTTTGTCATTATTTGTTCATGTTCGATGGTGAAAAAGACCGCATTAAATACAACGGGAGAGTTGATTTATGAGGGGAGTGATGAAGTCCTGACTGAAGGTATCTATCAAAACTTTATGCAAGCAACTCCAGCTAATTTAAAAATGGTAGAAGGTCTTTGGTTTAACAATCAAGAAAATGAAAAACTCCTTACTCTTTTGATAAAAGGTTACGGAGCCTACGCTTTTGCTGGCATGGAAACAGAAGCACTTGAAGATATTTTATTAGAAAAAGAAAATTCAGAAAAAGTTCAAAGGACCATACTCTACTACCAAAAAGCGATTCAATATGGCCTGAAATTTTTAGAGCTCAAAGGGATATCTAAGGATATGTTTTGGGATAAAAGCTTTCCTGAGAAACTTGCTAAAACCTTTTCCGCTAAACTCTCTGATGATGATCTCGTCGCCATCTTTTATTTTGCCCAATCACTAGGAAGTTCTGTGAATTTACAAAGAACGAATATCGCTAAGATGGCTTATATGAATCACGTAAAAAAAATGTTCGAATGGGTGTGCTCTGAGAAGCCTGATATTGAACACGGAAGTTGCCAATTATTTGATGCCATTTTTCTGGCTTCACTTCCCAGTATGATGGGAGGAGATGTGGCAAAAGCTGAAACAATACTCAAAAAAATTATAGCGGAAAAACCCTACAACCTACTTGCGCAGCTGGCTTATGTTCAGTTTTATTCAGTGCCAATGATGGATGAAGAGAGTTTTAACAAAAGTATGAAGGCTTTAAAAAATAATATTTTTGATTGGTACCAATTACAATTAGGAAATCCTAATGCTGGAAGTGAGAAATATCGTAAGCATCCCGAGTTTAATTTATTCAATGCTATTGCTCGCGAGCGCTTCTTTAAACTTAAGAAATTAAAATCTGAGCTCATATAAGGAAAATACAATGAAAATTATTCTCGTTTTACTCTTACTATCTACCCACGCTTTCCCTGCGAAAATTAAACTCGCGACTCTCGTTCCTAAAGGAACAAACTGGGCCAAAACCCTCAAAGAGATGGAACAAGAAGTAAAAAAGAAAACAAATGGGGATGTAAAATTTAAAATATATTATGGTGGAGTCCAGGGGGATGAGCCAGATGTTTTAAGAAAAACTAAGATAGGCCAAGTTCATGGAGGTATTTTTACCGGCAAGACCTTAGGAGATATCTTTGCTGATGTGAGGGCCATTGAAATTCCCTTTAACTATTACCATGATGAAGAAAAGGCGATGCAAGCTTTGAGTGATAATAAAGAGTATTTTGACAGTCATCTCAAAAAAAATGGCTATATCAATTTAGGTTTTTACGGAATCGGAAAGGTCTATGTTGTCACCACTAAAAAAGTAAGCTCATTGGAAGAGATGAAAGGAATGAAAATGTGGGCCTGGGAAGGGGATCCTATTATCGCGGCTATGATGGATTCACTCGGCCTGGTTTCAGTACCCTTAGCACTTCCAGATGTATTGTCTTCACTTTCAACAGGAATGATAGATGCAGCTTATGCACCACCGTTAGGAATTCTTGCCTTACAGTGGCAAAGTAAAATAAAATATCTTATTGATTTTCCCACGGCTTATACAATTGGTGCTTTTCTTATTTCAGAGAAAAAATGGAAAAAGATTAAGCCAGAGCATCAAAAAGTCATTCGTGAGGTGGCAGCAAAGTCTATCGCTGAAGCCAATAAACTGGCGAAACTAGATAATGAGAAAGCCATTGCCCAATTAAAAAAACTGGGTGTTGAATTTGTTGAGTTTAATAAAGAGGATCTTGCTCAAGCTGAAAACATGAGAAAGAATGTGATCTCTAAAATAGAGTCGAAAGTTCTCACACCAAAAATTATTGAAAGTATAAATAAAACCAGATAATGAAAACACTCGATCGACTGCTTCATAATATTTCTCTCTACGGCGTTATTATCGCTGTGTTTGTCATGCTTATTTTGTCAGTCGCAAATATTTTATTAAGACAATTCGAACTGACTTATCTCTGGATTGATCCTCTCGTACGACATATGGTTTTTCTCGCCACATTTTTGGGAGGATCCCTTGCGGTAGGAGAGAGACAACATATCAAGATAGATATACTCTCAAGGCTCTTAGAGAATTCTCCTAATATTTTTTTAAAAAAAATCTTGCGAGTCATTATCCTGATTGCAACTCTTCTAGCAGTCTCAATCCTGATCTACTCATCTTATCAATTAGTCCTACTGGAAATGCAAAGCTCTATGGAGGTCTTTTTAGGAATACCAAGTAGTTATCTTATTGCTCTGATAACCATTGGGATGGGGTTAATTTTTTTAAGATTGCTGGTGCAATTGGGTCTGATCTTTATTGATAAAGAGGAGTTTTAGGTGGAGGTTTTAGCTTACCTCTCTATAGGAGTTCTTGCCCTCATAGGGGTTCCCATCTTTGCAGTTATGACTCTTTTCGCTGCAGCGGCTTTCTTTTTTGCAGATGAAAGCATCATGATTCTTGCCTCTGAAGTGTACAAACTTGCAAATGCTCCTACACTCCTCACTATTCCCTTATTTACTTTTGCTGGTTATCTTATGGCCGAGTCTCAGTCTCCCAAAAGATTACTCAATCTCACCCATGCTGCTCTCGGTTGGCTTCCCGGGGGAGTGGCAATCGTCAGCCTCGTGATCTGTGCTTTTTTTACGGCCTTTACTGGTGCCAGCGGGGTGACGATAATAGCACTTGGTGGTTTATTATATCCCATGCTCTTGGCGCAAAATTATGATGAAGATTTTACTCTAGGGCTTATTACCACTTCCGGGTCTCTTGGACTTTTATTTCCTCCCAGTTTACCTATTATCCTTTATGGGATTGTGGCCAAGGTAGACATAGATAAACTATTTCTTGCAGGAATTTTACCGGGAATCTTACTCATTCTCGTTCTTTCCAGTTATTCCATTTATAAAGGAAAAAACGTTCAAACCAGTACCTTTCGCTGGTCTGAGTTGTGGGAAGCAATCAAAGGAGCGAGGTTTGAAATCCCACTTCCAATTATGGTGATAGGAGGGATATACTCTGGCATTATCACTCCCACGGAAGCTTCTGCACTTTGCGCCTTTTATGTACTCATCATGGTGTGCTTTCTCTATAGAGATCTCAACCTCTTTAAAGACGTGCCAAAGGTCACTGCTCAAAGCATGAGTCTAGTGGGTGCAATTTTGCTTATCCTTTGTTGTGCTTTAGCCCTGACTAATTATTTTGTTGATGAAGAAATACCTTCAAAAATTTTAGAGTTCATGCAAGAGTCGGTGACTTCTAAATATACATTTCTCCTCCTTCTCAATGTCTTTTTGTTGGCAGTAGGGGCGATGATGGATATCTTCAGCGCTATTATTGTAGTGGTGCCGATTATTCTTCCTATCGCCACGGAGTTTGGAGTTGATCCTATTCATTTGGCCATTATTTTTCTGACGAATCTAGAAATCGGTTATATTACTCCTCCCGTGGGGATCAACTTGTTTATCAGCAGCTTTCGTTTTGATAAATCAGTTCTTCACCTGTACAAAGTGGCCATTCCTTATTTCCTACTTTTACTTATAGCGCTTTTAATTATCACTTATATTCCTTGGTTGAGCTTATTATGGTTTTAATCCGGATCCTCTTTCTCTTTATAACAATGAGCATGGCCAGTGCCTCAATGAGCATCATTGGAGAGAAGTTTATCCAAGATTATTATGGGCCGGTGGACCCAAGTTTTAAATACGATGCCTATAAAAATGAGGTTCAATATCTCGATGACTGGCTACTTGAAACTTATGTGACTAGACCAGTAAGTCATCAACTCAACCAATTAGAAAACTATTTTAGCACCGAGTTTTTTATAGGTGCCTATTGTCCTGACTCAGAGTTTGACAAGGTTGAGACTTATATTCGCTACCTCTACCGCTTGCAAACGTTGAGTTATCTCTTTCAGTCTCTCAGAGAACATGAATACCTCACAAAAAAATTTCAATTTAATTCAGGCTGCTCAGTGGAGTGGAGTCAATTTGTAAAACAGTGCTCACCAAAATCATCAGAAATGAAACGGTTTTTAAAAGACTCTGGACTTGCTTTTAGCAATCTTAAAACCCTAAGAGTACCTTTTGAAGAGAGTTCAAAAGATCATTATATGCGATGGTTACAGAATTTAAAAAGTAATAACCCCTCAAGTTTGACTCAGTATAGACTCCTTAATGTCTGCAAGAATAACTGTGTTAAAGCAAAGAAAAAGAATTTATCTGGTCATATCTCTAGAGTCTGTGAGGAAGAAAAAAAACTCTTTCTAAATATCTGTTCTGAAGAAGACCTCATTTATGGACTCTCTGGTGTCGAGGAGGCATTTGAGCTCATCTCCACTTCCGTAGGGATAAGAGGGATCAACCAAAATGGCTATGCTGTTGGATGTCTCAAAAGATTTGTTCAAGAAAATAAGATGAGCGAAGCGTATCCTTCTCGCATGTTAAACAATATTTTTAAAGTCCTTTATGATTATAACCTTAATACAAAACCGAACCGAGCTCAAGGAATTCTTTATGAGGTAGGCTCTAATAAAGAATTTACTGATAAGGGGTTAGCACAACTCTTTGTCCCCCCGAAAAAGAAAGCTGAACTACCTGTGAAAAAAGTCGCTCAGAAATCAGCCGTAGAGGTGTTTAACCCAGAGTTTGAAAAAATTGAATTACCTGAATTTGAACCAAAAAAAATTGTCAAAACCAAACCTAAAAAAGTTGTCGCTAAAAAAATCGAAGAGCCAGTGGTGAAAAAAAGCTCTTTTGCTATCTCCTCTGAGTTTAGGGAGAAATATAACCTCGCTGAAGTTGAAGTGGATTTAGAGCGCTTTAAATATGATTACGTTTTTAGCTTATCCACCATTGAAAAGTTGAAGCCGAAAATTGAAATTTTCTCTCAAGTGAGCTCACTCAGGGCGATGAAAAAAAATGATAAATTAGGGACTCAAGCGGCTCCCATTCCTTTGAGGTTTATAAAATTCTTAATTGAAGCAGAAGAGCATAAAAGTTTATTTAATATTATTATGGTGCTTGGAGATTCATTTTATATCTTTAATGATATCGATGAAAATATCTCGAAAAAAGATGTGATCAAGATCAATAATAATGAAGCGACTAATTTTAAGTGGAAAATGCATATTCTAGAAAAATTATAATTAAGAGTGAGAATACCAATTTGCTTTTAAATATCTAATGCCACTTGCGTGAGCAGCCGCTAATCCTGCTGGAGAATCTTCCAGGATAAGAGCATCACCTACATTGAGTTTAAGTTTTTCCAAGGCCGTTAAATAGGGAAGTGGGTGGGGTTTATTTTTTGGAGTGTCCTGTCTGGTGAGAATGATATCAAAAGTACTCGTCAATTCCAATTGCTCTAAAAGGGGATAGGTGATTTCACGCTCACTGGATGTCACAAGAGCGAGCAAAATTTTTTCTTTTTTTAAATCTCTCAGCAGTTGAAGAACATCAGGAGATATCATTTCTTGAGCTTGGCATTGGGATATAAGTCCTAAAAAACTCCTATTTTTTTGTTCGAGAAATTGGTTGAGATCCATATCACCTAGGAACCCCTTTTGCTTAAAAAAAGAGTAAACAAAGCTTTCTGTTTCTCCATAAAACTTTTCTTCGAGCTCATCCACTTGCATGCTAAAAGCAGGGATGAGTTGAGATAACAAACTATGGGCCGCTTGAGCATGAAGCCTTTCCGTATTGATGAGAGTGCCGTCCATATCCCAAAAACAAGCACGAAGCTTTGAATTGAGCTGTTTTAAATCAGTAATTTTAGGGACTTGAAGCCATTTCTGCACTATTTTCTCCCTCGAAGTGAGATTCTTTTTTTGATAAAATTGATCTTAGGATAACAGGAATTTTTATGAAAGTAAGCCAAGGTGACATTCCAGCAAGCTCTAAAAAAGCCCCCAAAAAACTATCCCAAGAGGATATTAAGGCCAAAATTGCAGCTAAGTTTGGTGAAAAGGCTAAACCACAAAAAGCAGTCCCCAAAGAGAAGGTTGAAATTAACTCGAAAGGGGTGAGTCATTCCAGTGAAGAAAACTTTGGTGATATTCAAGGGAATAACCCCGAGTCAGAAGTGACTCAAGAAAAACTTAAAGATTTGCTGAAGTCGGGTGGCTTTCATTTTAATGACCGTGAGCGTAAAGTGCTAGGTGAGATCCTAAAGTAACTTTACGATAGTAAGAAAGTAAGGTAATTTCACCCTTTTTATAAAAGTGAAATTATGTCAAAAGATCTCAATAATGTATTAACGAAAATTCTTTATGAGGCCAAGTCCTATAGTAGTTTTGAGCAAATAGAAAAACTCGTAGAGGATCAGGGGGATCTTTCTCAGATACCTGTTCAGCCACTCTATGTTTCACTCCTCACTTTTAGCAGTGACCAATTGGCCAAAGTTATTCCTAGGCTTTCTAAAAAACAAAGAAAAGTCTTACTCGATCTCGATTTATGGCGTAAAGACCAAGTGGATGTTCAGTCTTTTGAAACTTGGATTGAATCTTATGCAAGAGTAGAAGACCTCGATATTATCCAAGATTTTGTAGACTCTGAGGACTTTCTTCTGTACTTAAAATCCAGAGTCAATGTCTATACTTTTGATGTGGAAGATCCAGAATATCCCGATCATGATTTTTACTTTCTCACTGATGATAATTTACTGCTCATTGAATACTCAGAAGAGTTTAAGTATCCCAATGAACTGAAGTTTTTGGTGAGAAATCTCTATGATAAATTAGGCGTGGAAGCGGCTTATACTCAACTTTTTAAGCTTATGAATGACTCATTTGCGAGCCTGGAAGAAAGCGGCTATCAGGAGAAAAAAGAACGCCTGAGAGATTACGGTTTTGTCGATTATTACGAAGCTCTAGAAAAACTTCACTCCTTTGCAAGTCTCAAGCAAGTGGAAAACTTTATTTTAGCAAAGAAATCGATTACACCCAATATTGACTCTCTCTCGCTCAACCAAAACCTTCACTCTTCAGCGTTGACATCTTTTGATAAGGAAATGGAAAATATTTATGCTGAGCTTCTTAAATGCAAAGACAGTAAGCGATTAGAATATCTTCATTTTACTTTTGTAAGATTGGTCAATTCAACAATCACCCTAAAAGATGCCCTCAAAGGGGGCAGAGTTGAGTTGACTCGCATAGGGGAAATTACGAAATCCTTTATGGAGCTGGGGTTACAGAAGGTCAAAGTACATAAGAACTATTCAGAAGAGCAGTCTGTGTTTAATGATTTTGACTTTTTTGATTTATACAAAATTGGCTCAAGCCTCATTAATTTGAAAAGACAAAAATTGATAAGAGCGTTGAAAAAAACTCAATTTGTTGAAAATGAGCATGAAGGTTTTTTAGGTGCTTGGTGGGTGAGCTTTCTAGAGAACTCAGAGCAAGAGATCCCAAAAGTAAAAGCCTTTGGGGCAGGTTTGCATGCTAAGAAAGTGAATAGCCTAGAAGCCTATGCTTTTTGGGAGCAGCAAGTAGATCTTTTGACAGATATGCTACCATTTATTCAAACTTTCTTTAAATCCTTTCAAGATCTAAAAGAAGGAGGCCACCTTCACAGTGATTTTTATCTCAACTATGAAGTTGAGAATATCGACTTTGAAGCCATCATTATTTCAAGCTTTGTGAACTACTCAATTGGAAATTTCAGTGAAAAAAATGTCAATAAAATGGGTGTGACTATTGTTGAACTCAAGCAGTTTTTTGATACATATTTCGAGAAAAAAGATCAAGAGTATGTTTTGGCCCCCATGACGAGTAAGCCTATACAAGACCAAATCCAACATTTTATGGGGCAGTTTGGTTTTGATAGTCTCCCAAATATGCATACTTATCTCTACGGTATTTTATCGGAACATTTGAGTGGTTATGAATTCGACACCCTCGATGATGAGGACTTCAAACATATTGGTGGACCTATTCTTCTCAACTTTACTAAGAATTAAAATGTGATCTTAGAACCTCAGTCAAATTGCTCACCAAGCCGCTGGGGTTGGCGATAAGTTTTTGGATGATTTTATCTCTCAGTTCAGCATTTTCAGCGATAACTTTTTCTTTAATTTTTTGACTTTGTGAGAAGGTTTTAAGCATATAGGCTTTCTCTTCAAAAAGTTCGATTTGGTTGGAGAGTCTTTTGGCATCTTTTTCTAGAAAAGTTTGCAGTTCAAAATTATCATTTTCAACTCTGCGTTTATGCCCTTTTTTCTTATCAGTGTACTCGATAAAGTCTTTAAAGCCGATGAGGTCGTCATCATTCTCTTTTTTTGTCATGAATCAATCCTCTCTAGTAAAACTTTATAAAATTCGTTTTCTCTATTGAGATAATGAATTTCTTTATGGTTTTTTGAATATTCATTAATGATTTTACTATATTCAGAAAGTATTAAATTATGTAAATGAGTTTGTTTGAGCTCAACAAAATTGAGTTTTTGATTTTCTTTGAGTGTCAGTTGCTTCAGTTTTTGTTTAAAGAACTGAGGAATCTTTTTACGGTCCTGTGTTAAGTAGAACTTTGAATGATACCGCTCCAAGGTGGTGAGAATAACAATGGGATAAGCTGCATAATTAAGATCATGTTCTTCGAAGTAATTTTCAATAGTCGTTAGAACGCTTTCTTGATGCTCTTTCAGGTGAACAATCTCCAGTAGAATGGGGCTATGTCCAAAATCCACCTGGTCCAGTTGCGGATAGATAAACTTGGAGACATGTGAATTTATAAGTATCTTTTTAAATATGGGAAAACTCAAATCACAATCCTGGGAAAGTTATTTTCAGACGCTTTAATTATAGTTAATATTTAAGCAGAGGTAAAATTTGACTGAAATAGCATTTAAAACACAATTGCCTGACTGCTTTGCGCGGATATGTAAAGTTCATCTTAAAAATACAAGAGTCTCTTTTGGTCAAATAATTGATATTATCCAGTCAGACAGTTTCTTTAAAGCTTATACCAGTGAAATTTTTAAAGACTATCTCAAAAAAGGTGGCACTCTGGGGATGTTGACCGCCCTTGGGTGGGAAGGATTTAGGAATAGACTCGCTGAAGCGATTTTACGGAAAGAAGCAGAGGGAATTTATCCAAAAAAAATTGAATTAGATCTAGTTGAAGATGTTCTGGATATTGAGAAACGTTTTCAATTCCTCTCCCCAGTAAACTCAAGCCGTGTTTTTTTATTTGGAATGTACCTCAAGCATAGAGATTTAGCCTTAGAAACTCTTACTTCAGAAAAAACTCATAGTATTATCATACCTGAAACCGTCGATGAGATTTTGGCCGCTGGTAGTTCGAAGGGAGATTACCCCGATTGGCTTATCTGGTCAGTTTGGAATCTTCATGAATTCTTCGATGAAGAAAAATTAAAAAATCTTTTTAAGCTTCATCAAGGGGATCTGCAATTATTATTACAAGAGTTAGATACAACTGAGCAAAACTTGTTTATGGCAAAGATGCTTGATTATGCTCATGCTATCCATGACTCAGAATTTATTACAACAAAAAAGGTATAGGCCATGAATCAAAATACTGTTTGGGCACTTCTTCGAGATCTTGAAAAGAAAAAAGGAATTTCTGAAGTTATTATCAATTCTGATACCCACGTCTATATCGAAAGAGCAGGAGATCTCATCCGGTTAAATGTGCAGTTAAATAAAAATGATATCATATATTTTTGTGATGATGTGGCCAAGCTTAATCAAGTTCATTATGACATTAATAATCCTATCATCGATGGTAATCTTCCCGATGGAAGCCGAATCAATATTATCTCATCTGAATACACCCGCTCACTTCCAGCAATCACCATTCGAAAATACTCTGCTGACTTTACTCGACTGAATGAGCTCGAAGGGAAATTTGGATTAACGGATAAGTGGGTGAGCTTTTTTCAGGCCATTGTTAAAGCGAGATTAAATATTGTTGTCTCTGGAGGAACAGGTGTAGGAAAAACCACCTTTCTTAATTTATTATTGCAAGAAATTGGTGTAAAAGAGCGCGTAATTACTATTGAAGACACCAAAGAGCTCTCTTTTGATCATCCCAACTCAGTCTCTTTAATTGCAGCTCTCAATCGCTCCAGTGTTCAGAATCCACTTAAGACAAAAGATCTTATTAAAAATGCCCTCCGGATGTATCCTACGCGAATCATTGTGGGGGAGGTGCGAGGAGCTGAGGCTTTTGATCTCTTACAGGCGATGAATACAGGTCATGATGGAAGTATGACAACAGTTCACGCTAATAATCCCGTAGAAGCTTTATCACGACTTGAAAGTCTTTTTACTTACGCAGGTTATGACGTTCCTCTGAGGGCCATAAGAAAACAACTTTCTGTTGCTGTCGATTTTATTGTTCAGCTAGGTAAGTCACGCAGTGGAGATAGAATCATCAAAGAAATCTATGAGGTGACTGGTATGGAAGGAGACGTCATTGTCACTCAAAAAATTGGTGACATCGGTGATAATGGTCCTGTGTTCACAGGACTCGTCCCTAAGAATATTCCCAAGCTCGTTGAGTATGGGCTTGATAATAACTTCTTTATTAATATCTAAAGTGTTGATGAATGTATTCGACGGTTTTTCTCACATTATCTTGAGGTGTGTGTTGTAAAACTCCATGGCCTAAACCGCAAATCCAACGTGACATATCGATATCAGCTGTGACTAAGTCTCTATGAAACTCTTTGAGCTTTTGTTCACAATCCTCCCAAGAGAGATGTAACCAGCAGGGATCAAAATTTCCTTGAATGTAATAGTCTTTGCTAAAAGTTTGTAATGCTTCGCTGAGATTATGTCTCCAATCTACACCTAGGACATCGATATGATCATCTTCTAAAAGTTGCAGGTGATTGATATGGGTATTACGAGAATAATAAATAATAGGAGTGTTAGGATAGGATTTTTTAAACTCACTGGTCATAAGTTTAATTTTTGGAACAGCAAAACGCTTAAAGTCACTGAGGGTGAGTTCCCCCACCGCTGTATCAAAAATACAAACAGCATCAGCCCCATTTTCAGCTTGCAGTTTCATCTCTTCGATAACATTAGGAATCAATAATTCACAAAAACTTTCATAACGGCCATCATAAAGTCCGGTTTTGGAGCTCACTAAACTTCCTGCGTGTGAACCTTCCACAGCATAAGCATAAAGAGTGAAAGGAGCCCCTACAAATCCAAGTAAGGTGATATTTGGATCTAAGGTTTTACGTAAGAGTTTACATGCATCGGCTTGAAACTTAAAAAAGGAAGGGTCGGCATTTTTGTTCAGCCTCTTTAAATCATCTGTTGTCTCCAGCTTAAAGCCTAGTTTAGGCCCCGGGTTATACACAAGGTCCATTCCTAATTGCTCTAAGGGAAAAAGGAGATCAGAGAAGAGAATAGCTGCATCAAAATCAAACTCACGAATAGGTCCCATGGTGGTTTCACAGGCAAGTTCTGGTGTTTTGCACAACTCCATAAAGCTATGTGTCTTTTTTAGATTTTGATAATGATCATGATATCTACCTGCTTGGCGCATAAACCAAACGGGTACTTGAGATTGATTATTTATCTTTTTTCTTTTATCAAAAATATTGTGCATCATTTATTCCTTTATTTCTAATTGATAACCTACACCTCTGATCGTATTTATACTGACTCGTGAGGTAGGATCAGTCTCAATCCATTTTCTAAGTTTTACTATATAATTATCTACTGTTCTATTGGTAGGATAGACATCATCTCCCCAAATTTGAGCTAATATCTCATCCCGAGAAACCACTTGGTTTTTCTTTTGATAAAGAAGCTCTAGAATACCACATTCTTTCTGGCCCATATTAATAATTTTGCCATTTGCATCTTCCAATTCAAACTGACCAAAACGAATGGAGAGTTTTCCCAAGTGGATCTCATTAATATGCTGATTGAGTAAAGCATGGGTCTGGAGGGCTTTTTTGAGACGAATCGTGAGCTCTCGCAGATCAAAAGGTTTAGTGATAAAATCTTGCGCCCCCATTTCCAAACCTTGATATTTTGTTTCTGGATCATTTTGAGCTGATAAAAATAATAATAAAAAGTCTTTTCGTTTTTCACGAAGTGCCTGGGCAAGCTCTATCCCATTTCCATCTGGTAGGTTGATGTCCATGAGAACAATGGCTGTGGTGGAGTCAAAAAGACTAAGGGCCTGGGTAACATTCTCAGCCAAATTGACTTCAAAGTTTTGTGTTTCTAGGTAATCTTTGAGGGTAAGACCTAAGTTCTTTTCATCTTCAACAATAAGAATCTTTTGATTGCTCATGGTGCAGGCCTAAAGCTGAGACAAAACTCAACATGGGGAGATGTCTTAATTTCAAGTTGTCCATTCATTTGCAGCATAAGCTTCTTGATAAGATAGAGGCCTATACCACTCCCGCTAGGTGAATTAAATTTATAGAATAATTCTCCTAAATTTTTAGAATCACCTTTAAACTCAGGACCATGGTCATTATAATGAATGGAGAAAAAAGATCCTTTTTTAAGAGTCAGCGTAATTTTTTTGAGATCATGATTGTGGGTAAGACTGTTTTCAAATAAATTTCTAATAATAGTTTCAAGGGCAAAGTCATCGGCCATGATATCAAAGTCTTTGTTATCTCCTAAGAGGACAATTTCGGGTAAATGAGGATATCTCTTTTTCTCTTTTTCGATAAAGGAAGTAAATTCAATAGGTCTTAAATTGAGATTAGCCTTTCTTTCAACTCGGCTGAGCTGGAGATGATTATCCAGTTGGTCTTCGAGCTTTAAAGAGTCATCAATAAGTCTTTTCGCATAAAGCTGAACTTTGTCTTTCTTATCTTGATGCAACTCAGAATTTTCAATAAACTCGGAGATGACTTGTGTTTGCAGCTTCATACTGGCAAGAGGCGTCTTTAACTCATGGGTGAGGGAAGCAAAGAACTCTTGCAGTGCCTTCGTTTTTCTGTGATCGAGGATATAAACATAAACAAGGAGTATGGATAAAATGAGGAGCAACACCACAAAAGTCGTTCCCTCCCACTTTACCATATTGATTAGATTTCCTTCCAAAGAGGGATGGTTGAGTCCCTCAAGTTTATAGGCCAAATTAAATACGAGGTAGAGCCACCAGCTTCCTAATAAAGTGAGAAGACCCACTGAAATAATGATGAGTAAATAATACCAGTTTCTTATTGCCATAATCTTTGTTCGATTTCTGACAAGACGTCATCATCATGCGCGCTTGAGACAAAGCCAACTTCATAGGCATTGGGTGAAAAATAAATGCCTTTATTGAGTAATTCTTCAAATAAAACCTTAAAGCGCTCTTGAATATTTCCTGGGATTTGCGAAGAGTTTATAATTTTATCATGAGTAGGTATGGCCCAAAAAAGTGATTGAAAGTGAATAAGAGAGTAATCCTCAAAACCGTTCTTTGTCAGCCAGTTGGAGAATATATTTACAAGCTTGAGGGATTGACGCTCTAACTTTTCATAAAAATTATCAGTAAGCTGCTGGAGATTGGCCAAACCAGCCACCATGGCGACAGGATTAGCACTTAAAGTACCTGCTTGATAAACGTCTCCCACAGGAGCCAGTTTATCCATGATTTCTGATCTCGCTGCAACGGCACCTACCGGGAAGCCACCCCCAATAATTTTTCCATAGGTCACAATATCAGGTTCCACATGGCAATGAGTATACATTCCTTGAAAGGAGACTCTGAAGCCAGAAATCACTTCATCAAAAACGAGTAAACAACTGTATTGATCAGTGAGCTCTTTTACAGCTTTTAAAAATTCAGCATTTTGAATCAGAAGACCATTATTCGCCGGTAGCGGCTCTATAAATACGGCAGCGAGATCATTTTTATGTTGCTCCATCACTTCTTTAAGTTGCTCAAGATTGCCTAGTTCACAGATTAGGGTATCATTACTAATAGCCGGACTCACTCCTTGACTTGAAGCTGTGGTGGTTCCCGCTAAACCTGAACCTGCTTTAATAAGCATAGAGTCTGTATGCCCGTGATAGCAGCCATCAAATTTAATGATTTTATTTTTACCTGTATATCCTCTGGCCAGTCTTATTGCGGTCATCACCGCTTCTGTTCCGGAATTCACGAAGCGAATCTTATCAATAAAGGGAATTCTCTCCACTATAAACTCAGCTAACTCAAGGGAGTATTTCTCACAGGCCCCAAAGCTCCAACCATTTTTAAGTGCCGCGATCACTGCTTCTTCAACTTGAGGATTTCTGTGTCCTAAAATCAGAGGACCAAAAGACATACAAAAATCTATATAATCTTTTCCATCTTCATCAACAATCCGAGCTCCTTCGGCTTTGTTTATAAATCGTGGAGTTGTATGCAGACCTTTGAAACTTCGCACAGGGGAGTGCACACCACCAGGAACGTATTTTAATGATTTTTGAAAGAGTTCGTTTGAGTTCATTATTTCTCCTGAGTTTTTTCAAGTAAATGTTGATAGTCCAGACAAGGGATGAGCTTAGGGACTTTTTCTTTAAGGGCCATAAAAGTTTTTCCCAACCCACTGGCATGCTCTCTAGACTTGAGTTGTGGGTATTTCGCTAGATAATGTTCAAATTGAATACGGCTGCTCCATAAAATGATATCGGAGTTGAGCAATTGGTCCTCAAAGGTTGATTGATGAGAATCATTGATCACGTGTGTATAGCAAGGGATGACTTCTCCCCATTCACTTTCAGCTTCTTGATGGGAGAGAGTTTCCCATGTCTGGGATTGTGTCATTATTTGAAGGGCGCTTGATTGTCCCAGCTCTTTGATGACTTCAGCCCCTAGACCTTCGGCACTGCCATTGACCCAATATTCACGAGAAACTAATTTCTTCATGGTAGAATTTCCTGCCGCCCATAATGAGTGCGCCTCTTTATGAATATTATGAAAACAATAGGAAGAGGTTACGAACAGATTGGCCTTACGACTTTGATGCTGAATAAGCTCTCTTGAAATAAGAAAGTCTTGTTCGCCTTTAACGTGATAAACAGATTTTCCTTTTAAGTGTGAGTAATCAAAACCTTCTAAGTGAGTCACTTCAATTTGTTTTTTATCTACTAAGCCTCGGTGAAAGTGAGCATAGAAATCATGGATTTTTTTGACATAAACTCCAACCGCGAGATGACAACCTCCACCATAGGAGTTAAATGCTTTTCTCTCTCTTGCTATTTCTTCTGCAGTTTGTTCGCAATGAACAGATCTTACAGCTTGTTTTAAATCAGGATTGGCTTGTGAATGAATTTCAAGGGCCAAAGCTCCTTGAGAGGCAGAACTTGTGAAAACTTTTTGAGGGAGAATAATAAAATTTAGGCCATCGAGAAGTTTTTCTAATTCTTGCTTTGACTCAGGTAAACCAGCAAGCCTCTCTAGACCTGCCAGTGCTAAAACAATAGCATGATAATTTCCATCTCTCAGTTTTTGAATGCGGGTGTTAACATTGCCTCGTAGGTTTTCACACTCAACCAAAGTTTCCTTTTGAAGTTTTGGAATATACTCTTTGAGATTCTTTTCGATATTAAATTGTCTACGAGGAGAGCTCGTTCCTACAATAAATTGCTCTAAGGTATCAAGCTTTTCAATCGTTTCTTTTTTGATCAGTAAAATATCATGAGGGTAAGTTCTTTTCGTGATGGCCCCAAGTTCAATATTTTGAGGGCGCTCACTGCCAAGGTCTTTGTAAGAGTGAACGACAAAATCAATAGAGTGGTTAAGTAAAGCTTCATCCAGCTCTTTAGTGAAAAAGTCTTTACCGTCAATTTGCCAGAGGGGGACGTCGGTAATCTTATCACCTTGGGTGACAATTTTCTGGAGCTCAATGAGGGAGCCACTCTTTTGTTCTATTAAATTTTTTGTAAGGGTACTTTGAGTTGTGGCCAAAAGTGAGCCACGAGTTCCAAGTTTAAATTGCGGTTTGTTCACGTCTAACACCATATTGCTTTCGATTTTGCTTTTTCTGTTTTAAATGAATATAGCGTTTTTGTACAATTTCTTCCATTTTCAATTGGGCCAACTTAAGTTGCTCTTTTTTGCGCGACTCGTGGATGGCACCTTCAGCAAATATGTCTTGAAGCGTCATTAGACCTTGTGCATAACTAAAGCTACTTTGAATGCAACAGCCACTACTTAAATCAACAAAAAACCTTTGACTGTGTTTTTTTGCCCAAGTTTCAAAAAACTGCTGATCAAGCAATGTTTCCTCTGCACCAATAGTGTTAGCAATATGGGAAAAGTTTTGGAAAAGATATATATTTTTCCAAGGAATGATTTGAAGATCGTGCTTATTGGCCAGCTTATTCACTTTTTCAAAATTTCTAGCACTGATATAAACTTTAGCTTTCTTTTTAAATTGATTAATAAGATCTTCTGCAAGAGAACCTGAACCCAGCACCAAGACCTCATCTGCATGATGTTTATTGATCATGTGTTTTCTGGCCACTGAGGCATAAGTTTTTTGGCAGATACCAATCAGATATTTACTTCTGATCTCTTTAGCGTCTTTGAGGAGTTTTTCTAAGACAAGAAGGATGCTGGAATTAACTACGTCGCCTGAGCAAAATTCCTTGTAGGCGGTTTTAAATTGGCCAACGATTTCATTTTCACCCACAAGCTTACTTTTAAGGCCGCATATGACTTCTAAGAGAAATTGGTAGGCTTCAGTACCATTAAAAACTCTACCTTCATGTTTAAATAAAATTTGGTTGGTAGGACTTTCTTTTAGTGCCACAACGACGATGCGTTGGCATGTTTTCAGTGTAAACACATCAGTGTTTTTAAGCTCAGGGAGCTCAACATGATTTTTGAAATTGTAGACAACAAGACTTTCCAACATAAGCAGTTTATAAAATAAATCAATTCGCCCACTCAATTGTCACGATAGTGTCACGAATTAAAAAAGTTAGTAAAATCAACACTTTATACTTGCTAATTGCAAATAGTCAATATACTAGTAGTAAGTTAATATTTGCATATATAACTCTGAAAATTGGAATGATCAATGGAGACTTTTAAAATTATCTACAGCGTTCTTGGTGGGCTGGGAATTTTCTTTTTTGGGATGAAGATGATGAGTGACTCGCTTCAACAAGCTGCAAGTGACGTCATCACTCGAGTCATTAACTCCTTAACAACGAACAGATTTTTGGCCGTCGTTGTAGGTATGATTGTCACTATGATTGTTCAAAGTTCTTCAGTCACAACTGTTATGACAGTTGGTTTTGTAAACGCTGGACTGATGCAACTCACCCAGGCCATTGGGGTTATCTTTGGTTCAAATATTGGAACTACTATCACCGGTTGGATTATCTCCATTAAAGTTGGAAAATATGGATTATTACTTATAGGTTTAGGTATTTTCCCTACGCTTTTTTCTAAAAACCCTAAAATGCAACATATTGGAAAAGTCCTCTTTGGAGTGGGGATGATTTTCTTTGGCCTTGAGATTATGAGTAATTCTTTTAAGCCACTGAGAACGAATCAAGAATTTCTTGATATGATTGCTTATTTCTCCGGACAAAATTATGCCAGTTATTTTGCTTCTATTGTGACCGGATGTTTACTGACTGTAATTATTCAATCTTCATCTGCTATGCTGGGGATTACGATCGCTCTGGCAACCGCGGGGGTGATAGAATTTAATACTGCGGCAGCACTGGTGATGGGAGAAAATATTGGAACTACCATTACGGCGCTTCTCGCTTCAGTGGGAACCACCACCAATGCGAAACGTGCAGCTCGAGCTCACGCTTTTTTTAACGTTTTTGGTGTATTGGCGGTCTTTTCGTTTCTCCCTTGGTATTTAGAATTCATCGAATGGATGGTTCCGGGGGTTGCAGATGAAGTCACTCCTGCAGGAGAGTATCCCAATATTGCAGCCCATATTGCGGCATCTCATACTTTTTTCAATATTACCGCTACCATTTTGTTTCTCCCATTCTTGGGCCATCTTGCTAAGTTTGTGACAAAAATCACACCAGATAAAGAGGGAGAGGAGTCAAAGCATTTGATTATAGTTGGAGATAGTAATGAGATTGTTCCGGCCACGGCCATTGCCCAAGCTGAGTCAGAAGTTCGTAAAATGTATGATGTTTGTGGACGAATGTATAAAGCGACACTGGCCTATATTAAAGAGCCCAAATCTAAAAAGCTTGCCAAGATAAGTGAGTACGAAAACATCACTGATCGCATGCAAAAGGAAGTCACCGTCTTTATGTGTAAAGTGATGGAAAAACCTATGAGTGAAGGGCAAAGTTTACGCTCTCAAGCTATGATTAAAATCGTGGATGAGTTGGAGAGTATTGCAGATTATCTGGAGCGAATGGTGCGTGATAAAAATCGTGTGGCCAGATCAAAAGAAAATGACCCAAGTCTCGATGAAGAATACACTAAGTACTTTAAACATGTTTGGGATTTTCTGGATGATTGCTTCGAAGGATTCACCGGTGAGAGAGTGTATGATATCAGTGATATCAATACCAGAAGTGAAAAGCTTAGAATTTGGGCCGATGATATTAGAAATAGACATCTGGAGAAAGTTAATACTGGGCAATACAGTGCCTTATCAGCATTAAGTTACTCCGATATGGTGGCCAATATTCGAAAAATTAGGGCGCATGCAGCGAATTTAGGTGAAGCTGTCGTGATGATGCACACCAAATGAGTTTTGCTTCCTATAAAGACTTCATTCAAAATGGGATTGAAAGAGAAACTTTACGAGTGAGTGGGAGTGGGGAAGCCTCAGCAAAACCACATCCCTTGAAGCTTGGGCATAAATTAACTCATCCTCATATCACCACTGATTTTAGTGAAAACTTACTTGAACTCATTACCTCTGTCAGGGCCAGCTCTACTGATTTATTCGCTGAACTCGCTTGTATTCATGGTTATACTCAAAAAAATATTGGTGATGAATTATTATGGCCTGGAAGTATGCCGGCCATACTACCAAAGGATGATAAAATCCCACTTGCTTATTACGGCGAATCCAATGTAGGGAAACTTAAAACTCTTTATCGCATGGGGCTTGGTAATCGCTATGGACGCTCGATGCAAACTATATCCGGCGTGCATTTTAATTTTTCACTCAGTCAGGAATTTTGGAAAAATAAATTTGAACAGCAAAATGAATTTAGTGATCTTACAGAATTTAAAAATCATTCTTACTTTCATCTCATAAGAAATTTTAAAAGATATAGCTGGCTTTTAGTTTATCTATTTGGGGCTTCTCCACTTGTGGATAAAAGTTTTCTTACTGGTAAAAATCATAAACTCACAAAATTTGATGATGACACTTATATAAATAAAAATGGGATCTCTCTTAGAATGGGAGGGCTTGGTTACACCAGTTCGGCACAAAAAGCTATTTCAGTGTGCTTTAATCAGCTTAAAACTTATATTCAAACCATAGAGTCAGCCAGGCTTCTTTCCTACCCAGAGTATGAGAAAATAGGTTTAGTCAAAAATGGTGAGTACCAACAACTCAACACTAACCTGCTTCAAATCGATAATGAATATTACGCCACGGTAAGACCTAAGAATGTGGCCAAGTCTAGAGAAAGTGCTCTGGGAGCTCTTCACCATAGAGGGGTGGAGTATATAGAAGTTAGATTACTCGACTGCAATCCTTTTACTCCTTATGGAGTCACTTTGAATCAAATAGAATTTCTCAACATCTTTTTATGTTGGTGTCTGGAACAAGATTCCCCTCTTCTGGAGCAAAAAGAATGTGAAATCGTTGAGGAAAATTTAGAGACTGTGGTCACAAATGGACTCACAAAGGGGCTCAAGTTAAAGAGTGGCGATGGTGAGGTTTTATTAAGTGATAGCCTCAAAAAATGCTTTGATGAATTAAAACAATTTGTGGCAAATGATGAGCAGAAACTAAAAATAATCGAAAAAGAAGAAGAAAAGATTTTAGATTCCAGCAAACTTCCGTCACAACAATTGATTGATTTTTGTCACACCAAAAAAATGAGTTTTGTTGAAGCCTCACTAGAGCTGGCAAAAAAATATCATGAGGATTATAGCTGCCAACCAAATATGGAGTCTTTTCTCAATGAACTTATTATCCATTCCGCCGATGAAGCAAAAATGGTGGAAGCGAATGACAAACTTGAGTTTGATGACTTTCTAAAAAAATACTTTTCTGATATTAAGATAGATTATGGTTCGTTATCTTAAATATATAGTCATCGTTTTTGGCTCAATTGGTCTGCTTATAGCTAGTTTTTTTATTTATCAAAATAGAGTGGATATTAAAACCGCTTGGAATTTCAATCCTCACTTTGAACTCGAGTATCTCAAAAAGAACTGCCCCCAAAGTGATGCGGATTATTACTATCCCTGTTTGCGAAAAATTTTCCAAGACTACCTTGGGCAAGTCTCATTAACAGGAACGAATATGGGGCTAAAAATGGTGTTCTCAGCTATGGATGAAATTAAAGAGCACCAGACTAAATATCCCGAACCTCAACATGCTCAGATTGCTTATACTCTTGCTTATATCGATCTCAATAACTTGGCCCTGGACAATGCTTACCGCAGGTATTTTGGTTTGAGTCAAATGTACGGGGGATTTGTAGCTTCCCTTGGAAAATACTATCCTAAAGCTTTCGAGTTCTCTGAGAATCTGATTATTGGTTTAAGATCCAATGAGGGGCTAGAGCAATTAGCTGATTCTGATCTCAAAAAGAAATTTGTTTATCAACTCAATCAGTATGAACAAGAATATTATCGCATTAAAAAAGAAGTGACTGATTTTATTGAAAAAGAAAGTGCAGAGTTAGAAGCCTCTAGCGCATTGCGTCTTTAAAGTAAGAAAAAGTTTATCCCACCCTCTTATCAAAGGCCCGATCCTTAGATATAAAGGGTTCATACGAAGACACACACGAAATTTTAAGGAGAAGCACATGGGGCTTATGTTTAACGCCAATGAGATTTGTGAGAGAAATACAGCACTGACTTATGATGATGTATTACTTATGCCACGTCATTGTGAGATTACTTCTAGAAGTATTCCTAATTTAGAAACAAGACTAACTAAAAATAGAAAAATGAAGTTGCCTTTTATTGCGGCTAATATGGACACGGTTTCAGAATTTGAGATGGCCGAAAAAATGGGAGCGATGGGTGCTCATGCTATTCTTCACCGCTTTCTCACCACAGCTGAACAATGCGAACAAGTAAAGCGATTAGTTGAACTAAAAAATTCTCATCCTGATTTGCATGTTGGTGCAAGTGTTGGTGTTAAAGAAGAGGGGATGAGAAGAGCCGATGCTTTGGTTGATGCGGGGGTTGAAGTCCTTACTCTTGATATCGCTCACGGAGATTCAGTGATGATGCTGGAAGTTCTCGATTATATAAAAAAGACTCACTCACATATTGATGTTATTGCAGGAAATGTCGCTATGCCTGATGGAGTGAAGAGATTTATTGATCACGGTGCGGATGCAGTTAAAGTAGGAATAGGTCCGGGATCGATGTGTACTACACGTATTATCACCGGATGTGGGGTGCCTCAGCTCACTGCTGTGTCACTTTGTGTCGCTGAAGCAAGAAAACATGATATTCCTGTAATCGCCGATGGAGGAATTAAAACCTCTGGAGATATTGTGAAGGCTTTTGCGGCTGGTGCGGAAACGGTTATGCTCGGCTCAATGTTAGCGGGTTGTCTTGAAACTCCAGGTGAGATCAAAGGCGGGATGAAAAAGTATAGAGGAATGGCTTCAAAGGACGCTCAAGTTTCATGGCGTGGAAACATGCAGCAAGGCATGGCCGCGGAAGGTGAGTCGAGAATGATTCCGTGTAAAGGTAGTGTCGTTAACGTTATTGATGAGCTTGCTGGAGGGGTGCGTTCTGGTATGACTTATCTCAACGCCATGACACTTTCAGATATCAATAAGAATGCTAGGTTTATGGAAATGTCCACCAGCGGAATGGGGGAATCAAGGCCTCACGGTATGAATAGTTAAGAAAAATTTCATATTATATTGAACAAGTTTAAGGGAGGAGAAATTCTCCCTTTTTTATTGTCTTTCGGTTATTATAAAGTTTTAAACTTAACTGAAGGTTAGATTTTGGAAAATGTTTACGACATTGTTTTATCTTTTGAGAAAGTCAGCGAGCATCTGAAAAACAATCCTGGTGATAAAAAGAAAATTTTAAAATGCATCGACGAAATTTCTGGCGATTATAATAAGGGCTACCTTACTGTCATGGAATCTTTTGTGGATAATACCTTTGTAAAACTTTATGACGGGATTAATGTTGAGCTTCCAGATGGTTTTGATCTCAATCAAACCTTAGAAAAATACCATGTGGTTTTGTGCCCTAACCATCAAAGTCATGCAGATTACTTCGCGCTTCAGTATATTTTTTATAAACAATTTCGTATTCCTGTCTATATAGCAGCAGGGATCAATCTGAATATTTTTCCCATAGGTATAATTTTTAAAAAGTGCGGTGCCTTTTTTATTCGAAGAAAGTTTACGGATTATTTATATAAAATTTCCTTTCAAGGTTATATCTATTATCTGCTCAAAACTGATAAAGTCGTTGAGTTTTTCTTTGAAGGAGGAAGAACGAGAACAGGGAAACTCCTTCCCCCTAAATATGGGCTTTTCTCTATGATTCTTGATGCTCATGCAAAATTTGATCAAGATAAAAAGCCCCTGATGTTTATCCCTGTTTCTATTGCCCATGAACATATACCGGAAGAAGGGGCCCATGCTAAAGAGCTTGGGGGAGCGAAGAAGAAAAAAGAATCGACCACTCAACTGCTTAAAGTATTCAAAATTTTCACAAAAAAACTGGGAACAGTGCACGTGAAATTTGGAGAGGGAATTGTGGTGGACGAGGAGTTTGATGACCTCAAACTCAAAACCCAAGATCTTGCTTTCGAAACGTTTCGAAAAGTTGGCAAAGGCATGTTGATTACTCCCTCATCACTGCTCTCACTTATTCTTCTTGATGAGCCTAGTGGGGCCTTAACTTGGAAGCAAATTGAAAAAGCAGCCATGGAAATTATCAATTATTGCAAGGCCATGAATTTACCTCTCACCAGCTCTCTTCGAACTGATCAGGCCATCAGTTCTCTGCGGCTGGCGATGGATATGTTTCTGAATAATAAAAAAGTATATCTCGTAAAAAAAGCAAAACTCAATTTGGTCTACTACGCCATCAGTGAAGATGCGAGAGTGCATTTGCTTTATCATAAAAATATGATCCTTCATCACTTTTTTGTTCCAACCATCATGAGTTCGGTGTGGATTAATATTCTCAATGGTTCTATTAAAACGAAAACATCTCTGACCAAGTTTCTGATACGAAAAAGAAAAGAATTGAAATATGAATTCTATCTTCCAAGAAATGAAGAAATGATTGAGGAAGGGGTGAGGATTATTGAATATTCTATAGGGCGAAAAATTGAAAATGTGGGGGATGTTCTAGAACTCTCGCAAGAAGAATTATTTCAAATCGCTAAAAAAGTTAAGAGGTATGCAACCGCATTTAACCATATTTATGAAGCCTATTATATAGCTTTGGTTTCAGTTAAGTATTTACATGCAGAACCTTTTAACTGGGATAAATTTTTACAAACGGCTCAAGAGATCTTTACGATGGAGATTGAGCATGGGCGAATTGTCCAGTACCCTGAGTCTTTCGCGGTTCCCAAGATGAAATCATCACTGGATTATCTTCTCAACCAAAATGTGATTGGCATGGAAGAGGGAAAATTCTTTATTGATGATTTAGACAAATTGAACCAGGCGTTAGAGAAATTTATAAAAGATATTAATGACCAAGTGGCCATTAATTTCAAATTGAGTGATTATGATTAACACCCGTTTTATTTATCAAGAGATAACCGATATATCAGAAGCTATAAGAGCGAGCTTTGACGTTTATGAGTTTTTAAAAGAACTCGTTTATTGCAGACCCGTGGATGAACTGGTCACTGTCTATGGTGATCAAACAAAGCTTTGGGCCGGACATGAAATAACCGGACGAGAAGAAAATATCTATCATCACGAGCAATTTAAAGTGAATGATTTCTCTGCAGAGAAATTCGTCGTGGAAAACATTCCCTTTGAAACTTACCAAGATTTAGCACAAAAAATACTAGGTCAGCTTAAAGATGAAAATTGGCAGTGGTTTCGCATTAAATTTTCTCAAACTGAGCTTGGGAGTGCTGAAGTTTACTTCTTTAATAACCGCGAAAAATAAATAGGTCCATGCTCGGATTGATCGGGAAGAATCTGCATTCCAAATTCTGTTTTTTCAACACTGGCGTGATGGATGGTAGGCCTATCAAGAACCACGGCATGACCTTTTTTGTTCAATAATTTTTTTATCACTTCATCATTTTCTTGAGGAGAAATGCTGCAGGTTGAGTAAACAATATGCCCTCCAGATTTACAGGCGAGAAGGGCAGAGCATAGCAAAGAGTACTGATTAGCAGCGAGCCTTTTAGTTCTCTTTGGACTCCATTTCTCTAATTCTTTGGGGTTATGGAGAAGATGTCTCTCTCCCGAACAAGGGGCATCGACTAAAATTTTATCAAATGTATCGGGATGGATGAGGCCATAACGTGAACCATCTTTACCTTTGATAAAAATTCTCTCTCTTTGATCTTCTGGTATATATTCTCGAATAACATTTTTTAATTTTTGCCTTCTGGCTGCAGACAGTTCATTACACCAAAGTTGACCTTGGTTTAAATGTTCAAAAAGAATTAAGGATTTCCCACCTGGAGCAGCACACATATCAAGGACAAAATCTGCAGGGCCAACTTCTAATGATTGAGCACATATTATGGAAGCCAAATCCATAACATAATACTTCTTAAGTCCGTCACTTAACTCTTGAACCATTTGGTTCTTCTCAGAGGTATAAAAAGGAAAATCTGTCGTCTTCTGAGTTGTTTTAGCTGGTTGACTCACAAAACCATTGGGACGAATAACTTGTTTTGAAGGGTTTTTGAGGGCGGTACTTAGCTGTGCCCACCGCTCACCATAAACTTCACTAAAATATTGCTCAAAATTAATTTTTTCTTTTTTCATAATGCCTTGCGAAAGTAGAATGAACGCTTTTTAGCAATTTTAGTTGGAAATTTCAAACTCATGATGTTATTTATTATAATTATTTAAAATCACTACGGAGGTATACCATATCCAATCATAGAGGCGGCGGATCGAGAAATAAAGGACCAAGGGTCAACGAAGCAATTACAGCTGGGGAAGTGAGACTTATTAGCGACTCTGGTGATCAGTATGGAGTCGTATCGATTTCAAAGGCCAAGGATATTTCAAATGAGCAAGGTCTAGACTTGGTTGAGGTTTCTCCCAATGCTAAACCTCCAGTAGTTAAGCTAATTGATTATGGTAAATTCAAATATCAGCAGCAGAAAAAAGCGGCTGAAGCTAAAAAGAAACAAGTTACTATTACGGTAAAAGAAGTAAAATTCAGACCTGCTATAGATACACATGACCTAAATGTTAAATTAAAAAATGTTTATCGCTTCTTAGAAGGTGGGGATAAAGTCAAAATGCTGATGCAATTTCGTGGACGTGAAATGGCCCACAAAGAAATTGGACTTGATAAATTCAAAGAAATTATCAATGGTGTTGTTGAAGAGACAGGTGCTGTGGTTGAATCTCCCATGAAAATGATGGGAAATAGAGCGATTGCGATGTTATCGCCGGATAAAAAAACTAAAAAATAGTTCGCCAATACCTAAAAATCATTAAAAATCCCTTTGCCAAACGCAATAATAATGATAGTTATTACTCTCAAAAAAATGAATTGTTTTATATATATGAGGAGATAGTCATGCCAAAGATGAAGTCTAGAAGAGCGATTGCGGCAAGAATTAGAGTTACAGCTTCAGGAAAAGTAAAAATTAAGAAGGCTAACTTAAGACATATTCTTACTAAAAAATCACAGAAGAATAAAAGAAATGCACGTAAAGCTGGGTACTTAACGTCAACAGATGCTAAGAACATGCTTGAAGCTGCACCATACGCTAAAAAGTATAATTAATAATATTTGTAACATTTAGGGCAAAGCGAATACTTATTCCCCCTAAGGTTCATTCAGGAGATTACAATGGCAAGAGTAAAAAGAGGCTTTAAAGCCAGAAGAAGAAGAAATAAAATTTTAAAATTGGCCAAAGGCTTTCACTTTGACCGTAGAAGAAAGTATAAAATCACTCACGAAACAGTGGTTCGTGCTCTACATAACATGTATAAGGGAAGAAGAATTCTCAAAAGAGATATGAGAAGACTTTGGATCACAAGAATCAGTGCTGGTGCACGTGAGATGGGTGGATCTTACTCTACTTTAATGCATGGACTTAAGAAAAATAAGATCGAATTAAACCGTAAAATGTTATCTGAAATTGCAGCTCGTGACTTTGAAGGTTTTAAAGCGATTTTTAATTCAGCTAAATAAATCAAGTTTAAATTAAGTATAATTAAGGCTAAATTTGCTATAAACTCCTGTTTTTTTTGTAAAAACGGGAGTTTTTTTTTGCCTCGGGTGCGGTTCTTTGTTAACCTAATAATAAGAACTTAGAACATTTGATGTCTAATCATGGAGGATTTGAATGAGCATCACTAAAGCAGATATTGTCGAGAGAGTATACAAGGAAGCTGGTTTTTCTAAAAAAGAAGCAGCAGATTTAGTGGATTTAGTATTCAAAGTCATTAAGGATACATTGGCCCGTGGAGAGAAAGTCAAGATTTCTGGATTCGGAAACTTTCATCTTAAGGATAAAGACGATAGAGTAGGAAGAAATCCTCAGACTGGCGAAGCCATGATGATTTCAGCTAGACGTGTCCTTACTTTCAAACCTTCCCAAATTTTAAAAGAAGACATCACTGAGAGATACCGTCATCGTATTGATGATAAAGGTAAAGAAGATACTTCTATCCCTCCTAAAGAAGGTAAACCTAGGGCCTTAAGCTCATTTCTAAACGACGAAAACGAATAAGGATTGATATGGATTTTGAAAACCTGCCTCAAAAATCCCAATATAAATTCAAAGAGATTACTTCACTGACGGGAGTAAAACCTTATGTTCTAAGATTCTGGGAAACTGAATTTAATCATATAAAGCCCAAGACAGATGAGAATGGACAAAAGCTCTACTCTCAAAATGATTTAGAATTTATCAAACGTATTAAGCACCTTTTATTTCAAGATAAGCTCTCCATTCCTAAGGCCAAGGCCATGTTGGATGAGGAGCTCAATCAATGTATGAATGAAGAAAATATCACTCAACAAATTGTAGATGAACCTGTGGTTTCTGCAGCTGTATCGACCGGTCCTAAACCTTATACAGGGGTTGAGATGCGTGAAGCTATCAATAGCATGATTATGCTCCAAAGTGGAGATGTGGAGAAGTACAAAGCTGACCTGGCACGAGATCTAGAAGAG
>CEQY01081223.1_pt1 | contig 32575 bp, 30 predicted proteins | sample 361391 | NCBI WGS metagenome assembly CEQY01 (sample SAMEA2621075, study PRJEB7988) | marine metagenome | isolation source: saline water (ENVO:00002010), including | reverse complement strand
GGAAGGCTTGTCAATTTAGGATGTGCAACAGGGCATGCAAGCTTTGTAATGTCAACTTCATTTTCTAACCAGGTTCTAGCTCAAGTTTTTCTTGCAAAAAACAAACCAGTAACAGGTATATATGATTTACCAAGAAAATTAGATGAGGAAGTTGCCAGAATTCATCTTAAACATCTTGATGCTGATTTAACTAAACTATCGAAATCGCAAGCTGAGTACATTGGGGTAAATGTTAATGGACCTTTCAAGAAAGACGAATACAGGTATTAATTAAAATTTATTTATTTGCTAGATTTTTCTTTTTCAAAATCTGAATTAACCATCATGCTCACTAATGATTCAAATGATGTATTATTATCCCATCCTAATACTTTTTTTGCTTTGGACGAGTCTCCTAAGAGAAGATCTACTTCAGCGGGCCTGTAATATTTTGGATTTATCTCGATGATTTTTTTCCCTGATGTACTTTCAATGCCCTTTTCATCTACACCGGAACCTTCCCAAACTAAGTCAATTGATAAGTTCTTGCATGATAGTTCAATAAATTCACGAACAGTATGAGTTTCATTTGTTGCTAACACATAATCATCTGGTGAAGTGTGATTTAACATCAAATGCATCCCCTTTACATAGTCGCCAGCAAATCCCCAATCTCTTTTTGCTTCGATATTTCCTAATTGTAAAGTTTGCTGCTTACCTAACTTAATTCTTGAAAGGGATTGAGTTATTTTTCTTGTAACAAATTGATGACCTCGTAATGGAGATTCGTGATTAAATAATATACCAGAACAAGCGAACAAATCATATGAATCTCTATAGTTTACAGTAATCCAATGACCGTAAAGCTTTGCAACACCATAAGGACTTCTTGGATGAAATAAAGTTTTTTCGTTTTGGGGTGTTTCAGAAACCTTCCCAAACATTTCAGATGAAGAGGCTTGATAAAACTTTATTGATGGGTTAATTTGCCTTATAGATTCTAATATTCTAACGACTCCAAGTCCTGTTACATCAGAAGTCATCGTAGGCATTTCAAAAGAAGCTGCAACAAAAGATTGTGCAGCTAAATTATAAATTTCATTCGGTTCATACTTTTGAACAGTTCTAAAAATATTTGTAAATTCTGAAAGTTCAAAATCAACTATTTCAATATCATTTGAAATACCAAGTTCTTCTAATCGCCAAAGGGTTGAACTTGCATTTCTTCTTTCTCCACCAATTACTTTATAGCCTAATTCAAGAAGGTATTTAGCTAGATAGGCTCCATCTTGTCCAGAAATGCCGGTAATAAATGCAGTTTGATTCATAAATTAATATAAATAATTATTTTTATTGAAGCTAAATTAAACGCAAATGATACAGCGAGCAATAGCATTATTTATAATAATAATTTTTTTACCATTATTTCTTTTTGTATCATTACTTATACTTTTAAATGACGGATTTCCAGTTTTTTATGTTCAAGAAAACTATGGTTTAAATCACAAAAAATTTTCTCTCTATAAATTCAGAACAATGAAAAAAAATACACCAGAATTACCAACTGAAGAATTTTCAGATGCTGAAAGCTATATCTTGCCTTACGGAAATTTTTTAAGAAAATATAGTATTGATGAACTGCCTCAATTAATTAATATTTTATTTGGACAAATGAAATTTATTGGGCCAAGACCATGTATGGTTAAGAATGAAGATATTGTTAAAAATTTAAGAGAAGAAAAGGGTATACAAAAAATAATGCCAGGTATTACAGGATGGGCACAAGTGAATGGTAGAGATCTTAATTCATATGAAGAAAAGGTTAACTTAGATTATTATTACATGGTGAATAAAGGATTTATTTTAGATTTAAAAATAATTTTTAAAACCATTCGGGTTGTAATTTTTAAAGTTGGAATTAAACATTAATATGAAATTAATATTACTTAGACATGGTGAAAGCTTGTGGAATCTTGAAAATAGATTTACAGGTTGGAAAGATATTAGCTTAACAGAAGATGGAAAGAATGAAGCAAAATTTTCAGGAGAAAAACTTTTAAAAGAAAATATTAAAATTCAAAGCATACATACCTCACTTTTAAAAAGAGCTATTCAAACTTCTGAGATTGTTTGCAATAACATAAACTTTAAAAAAGAAAATATTAACTTTGAATGGAGGTTAAACGAAAGACATTATGGAGCTTTGGAAGGATTGAATAAATCTGAAACTGCTGCTAAATATGGTGAAAAACAGGTCAAAATATGGAGAAGAAGTTTTGATATACCTCCACCCTTTTTAGATATAAACGATGATAGACATCCAAAAAATAATCCTAATTTTAATATAGTAAAGAGACAAGATTTGCCTATTGGAGAAAGTTTAAAAATGGTAATTGAAAGGTTAATGCCTTTTTGGAATAAATATTTCAAATTTATAAAGTCTTGCAGAGGATCCCATTTAATTGTTGCACATAGTAATTCTTTAAGAGCAATCGTCAAAATTCTAGAGAAAATGTCGACAGAAGAAATAATTTCAGTAAATATTCCAACAGGTGTACCGTTAGTTTATGAGTTTGATCAAAATTTTGATATATATGAAAAGAAATATTTGATTGACGAAAAGAAACTTTTTGAAAAACAAGAATTAATAAAAAATCAAGGTAAAGTAAAATGAAATTTGACTTTACTAATTTAAAAGTTCTTTTAATAGGCGACTTTATGATTGATCAATATATTTTTGGAAGCTCAAACCGTATGTCACCTGAAGCACCTGTACCAGTTATGATTACAAATAAGGATTATTCAAAACCAGGCGGAGCAGGAAATGTAGCAGTAAATCTCAGTGCTTTAGGAGCAAAAGTTTCATGTATAGGATATATTGGAAATGATAAGGAAGGTCTTGAGTTAATTAAATTATTAAATGAAAGAAATATAAATACTGATCGGATAGATTCTTTTAATACTGTTACAACTGCAAAAAAAAGATTTTATATAGATGAAAAACAATTTTTAAGAATAGACAACGAAGAAATTATAATGGATTGGAAGCCCAAAAACTACTCAAATATTAATTATAAAGATTTTGATATAATTATACTTTCAGATTACAATAAAGGGGTATTAAATAATAACTGGTTTACAGAAATTGATTTTCATAATATTTTTGTTGATCCAAAAAAAGATGATTTTTCATTTTATTCCAATGCAAAAATCATTACACCTAATTTAAATGAACTTCAAAGAGCAAGTGGATTTAAAATAACTGATAATGATTTATTAGAAAGCGCATGTAAAAAAATTTTAGATGAAACAAACTTAGAATTTATTATTGCTAAAAATGGCGAAAATGGAATGTCTATCTTTAATGATAGCGGGCTAATAAAACATTTTGAAGCTCACAAAGTATTTAATCCAGATGTGACTGGAGCTGGAGATACAGTAATTGCTACTTTTGCTTTAACTTACACATACACGAAAGATATAGAGGTTGCTGCAAAATATGCTAATAGAGCTGCATCATTAGTTGTAAGTAAATCAGGCACAGCAACTGTTACAATTGATGATATTAATAATTATATTTAATCTGTATGAGTAAAAAAATTATATCTGAATCAATATTCAAACATATAGAAGTTGCTAAGAATATTGATCAAAATTTAATTCAAAAAGCTTCTGATATTCTTATCAGTACGATAAAAAGTGGAAATTCAGTATTTTGGATAGGTAATGGAGGTAGTGCATCACAAGCAAATCACTTATCAGCTGAATTAGTTGGTGGTATGTTTAAAAATAAAAAATCTCCTTTTAGATCAATTTGTTTGAATACAGATACTGCATTCATTACTGCCTGGTCAAATGATGATACTTTTGATAATATTTTTACAAGACAGCTTGAGGCTATTGCAAATCCTAATGACTTAATTATTATGCTTTCAACAAGTGGAAATTCCGTAAACATAATTAACGCTGCAAAATATGCTGCAAATAATAAACTAAAATCGATATCACTAACTGGAAATGATGGAGGGGAATTAAAAAATCTATCTAATTTAAATATTAATATAGCTGACCACTCAACGCAAAGAATCCAAGAAATGCATATTATTATTGGACATATAATTTGTGAATTAGTTGAAAATAGTTTATAAAAACCAACTTAGCTGAAAAGCATATCCTGGGCTTTTATGAAATTTATCTCCATATGATATGAAACTTATATTTGGTATAGATTTATTTAAATTTTTTCTTGAAAATGATATTCGATACCTTATATCATCTTCTTTATTTATGTTTCTTGCAAGCTTAAAACTAAAGTCATAATTATCTTTTATATTTAATTTTGAAGCAAAATGAATGAATTCCCCAGGATTTAAAGTTTTAAAGTTTATAAAGGGATTTCCAATAGCTTGATTTTTATAGCTCCACCCTCTAACGTAAGTCCCATGATTATAATATGAATCCATAGTAGATTTCACAGTTCTTAGATATTCAACTAACAAATTTAATTTCATATTTTGATTATTAAGCTCGAATCCCCATAAACCATCAAGGCCATTGTTAAATCTCAAACCGCTTGTGTCTTCAAAAAAGTGTTGGTAGTAAAATTTGGTTGTTTTATCTGCTTCAATTTTTTGCACTATAAACTCCCAAACACCTAAATGATTTCCAAGAGCATTTAAATGTGTATCTGGAACTATATCATAATCTTCGAGTTTTCTATCTGCTGAAATAAATACTCTTAAAAAATCACTGAAACTATTTGGTTGAGCTCCTTTCTGAGCAGTAGTGCCGCTCCATATTGCTTCATGCAAAAAACCGAAAGAATATTTGTATGATGCTTTATTAAAATGTAAATAAATAAATTTCTCATGCAACAAAGGTCTTTTAATGTAATCTGTATTTTTATCAAAATATCCGTGAGATATACCACCTTCTAATGTAATTTTTTTGAAATTTTTGCTTTTAACAAAACCAATTTTACTCATTGGTAAGGCATTATGACTTACTAGTAAATGTCCAGAACTTAAATCATCATTGAGGTAAGTACTATAATCCCTATAATATTTTCCAACTCTAATAAATGAAGTGTCATTTAATTTATATTTTAAAAAAATCTCATGTACATCAATGTCATTATTAATTAAATGTGAACTTAGTTTAAAATAAATTTTATCTTTTTTAAAAGACAGATTACCATAAATATTTTTTTTTGAAAGATCTATACCTTTATTACCATTTTGTGTCCACCAATAGCTATTATCAAGTGAACTATTCACAGATATAAGAATTTCGCTTTGTGAAAAGACAGCTGAATTAAAAATAATAAAAAGTAATAAACTATTAATTAAGTAATTCTTTCTTAGCAACATAGAATTTCCAATCCATAACCTCAATTTGTGAATGTTTACTAATTTTAAATGACTGAAAATCAGGAGATGGTATTAATCTTTCCTCTTTACCATTCACAAGAAATCCTAAAGGCATAACAAAATTATCGTTTACGTTATTCCACCTATAAAAAAATTCTGTTTCAGTTTGATAATATTCTATTTCAGGCTGAACTGGTGAATAAAAATATTGCTCCGCAAAGTACCAATAATCCATTCCAGTTTTTTCATTTACTTTATTAAAAAAATCTTTTGTATTTGCAAACCCCTTAGCATTTTCAGTCATAAACTCTTTTAATATTTCAAACCAAATTTTATCATTATTTATTACACTTCTTAATGTATGCATCACCCAAGCACCTTTCATGTAAGTATCGCCATGAAGTGCCCAATGATTTTCATTTTCCCTGCCTACAATTGGAATTTCATTTGCAATTCTATCTTTAATACTGTTTAAATAATGTATACCGACTTCATAACTATTGAATTTGTCTTCAAAATATATTGCCTCTGAATAAACTTGAAGACCTTCATGAATCCATATATGAGTTGGATCAGATGCAGTTACACTGTTACCAAACCATTCATGGCCTGTTTCATGAATAATTAGTGGATCAATAACTCCATACATTGGCCAACTCTTACTTCTTACTCCATTATAAATGCTAAATCCATTACCATACGTTACAGCAGATTGATGTTCCATTCCTAAGTAAGGGACTTCAATAAGCTTATAGCCATCTTCATACCATTGATAATCACCAAAATATTTTTCATAAAATCTTAATACTTCTTTTGATTGGGTAAAATAATTTGAAGCAAGTTCTTTATTATAATCAAGTACATAGTGGCTCATATCATGAATCTCATCACCTTTGATAAAAGTATCTTGAACTGCTACATAATTTCCAATTTGAACAGAAATATTATAATTATTTATTGGATTGCTAACAAACCATTCATAAGTGGATTTACCATCATTAGTAATAATATTTCTTAATTTACCATTACCAACTGCTACCATATTTGATGGAACTGTATAGGCCATTCTTACACTGTCGCCTTCTGCTGTAATATGATCTTTATTAGGCCACCAGATTCGTGCACCCTCACCTTCACATGATACAGCAACCCAATCTCTTTTATCTTTATCTTTCGACCATGTAAATCCACCAGCCCAAGGGGGATTATCAGCACTCTGAGGAATACCATTATAAAAAATAGTAAACTCAAAAATACTACCTTTTTTGATAGTTGAAATAAAGTCAATTAAAACTGCATCATATTCTCTTAAAAAAGATAATTCACTATCTTCATAAGTTACCTTTGAAATACTTAAATTTTCTGCTAAGTCGACCTGTAGTTTATTTAAATCTCTTAAACTTTCAGCTTTAATTTTTACAAAACCGTCTATCGATTTTTTTGAAATATCAAAATCAATGTTTATATCGTAATATGAAACTCTATAAGAAGAACGATTTTCATTTAAATTCCCAATTAAGTAGTTGTTTGGAGTTAATTCGGGCAGCTTATGTTGATTACCATGAGGTCTGTTTTCCTGACAAGACAAAAATGTTAATATAAATACACTAAAAATTATTTTTTTCATAATAAGTCCTTGTCTTAAAAATGTTATTAGCAAAAATTATATAATATAGGATAACGCAAAAAAGAAACCACAACACTATAGCAAATGCTTCTTTAATTAAAAACAAAATATATACTATAGCTAAATACACAATCCATTTAATCCAAGATGGTTGGGACCATAATTTTAATAATCCATTCATTATAATCCTTTTAAATATTCATAATATTCCATTGATTCATTATAAATAGAATCATATTTATTCTCAATGGTAATATCTTTTTTTTGATATTTCTGAAATCCTGAGGTATTTATAACATTGTCATACCAGTGTTGCCACCAAATACCATCATTTGGGTGACTCCCCTTTTTCCAATTAAGCATAGATTTATCAAATTTAATGTTGATGCTTTTGCACCAAGAAAATAATACTTCTTTGGGATTTTTAAGTAAATCTGAAGAATCAATAATCTTAAATTTCTTATTTGATTGTTTTAAAAATTTCGCAATTTTTAACTGTTGTGGATAACCTAACTCTTCAACACTATTTAAATTATTTTTGGCAGTATAGGAATTTATTACCTCTTTTGGATGTCTTAATAAGATGCAATTTTCACATTCTTTAATCCAATCGATTTTACTTAAATCCATTAAATGATGTGCCATATGTTTTTGATACCAAATAGGTTTCTGGTTTGGAATTTCATTTGTCAGGTAATTTACAACTTTATCATAATCTGATAAGTAATGATTAATTATTTTTTCACGCATCGGATGTTTTTTTTGCGTTTCTTTTAAGTAATAAGCATAAAAAGGTTCGTCTATTACAAGCGTATCTTTCCTGGATGACCATGATCTCATTAGCGCTGTAGAAATATTTCTAGGTCCCGACCAGCACGCAATTTTCATTATTTACTAATTTGTTCTTGAATATTTTTATTATATAAAAATCTTATTTGGTTGACTAAAGAATCTTTATTTGTTGAATTCAAATCTCTTTTTTCTATTTTTGATACTGGAATAATGCCAGCAAAAGTTCCAGTTACAAAGGCTTCATCGCATTCTAGGATATCATCAAAAGTAAAGTCCTCTTCAAACAATGGAATATTATTTGAATGGCAAATATTAATTGCTTTCCCTCTCGTTATACCATTGAGGCAATATTTCCCTTTTGATGTTAAAACTTTATTTTCTTTTATAAAAAATAAATTGGTAGAGTTACATGTACTTATATTACCATTAGGATCGTTCATTATTCCTTCATCATAATTGAGCTTATTTGCTTCTATACTTGCCAATATACAATTTAATTTACTCAATGTATTGTAATGAGTACTTAAGATATTATCGGGTGGCCTGATAATTGGTACACGACCAATTTTAATTCCGTTTTTATAAATCTTAGGATCTGTTTTTTTATATTCTGGGATAATTACCAATGTAATTGGCCCTACGTTAGCATTTGGATTTTGATATGGAGTAATTTTTTCACCTCTCGAAATAATAAGTCTAATATGAATATCATCTTTCATATTATTTTTTATTAATACTTTCGAAATCTCATTTAAAATTTCTTTTTTTGAAAAAGGAATTTCCAATGAAATACCTTTTGCACTTTCAAAAAGTCTATCTAAATGATTATCGATGAATAATAGTTTATTTTTGTGAAGCCTAATACCTTCCCAAACTCCGTCTCCTAAAAGAAAACCGCTATCAAAGACAGATATTTTTGCTTCATTTCTATGAAATAGTTTTCCGTCAATATTGATAAAAATATCATAATTCTTATCATTTTTGATATATGAATGGCTACTCATTTGTGGGCCCACAGGGACTTGAACCCCGAACCTGCGGATTATGAGTCCGTTGCTCTAACCAATTGAGCTATGGGCCCTAAAATTATTTTCCAAAAAGTTTTTTCCTGATTTTTGTTGCAGAAATTTCACCAACTTCTTGCGGAGGGACATGCTCAATGATATCGTATCCAACTCCACGACCATAATTTACTGATTCAATATCAGGAATTATAATTACTTTAACTTTATTTTGTAATATTAAATCTGATAAATGTTCTTCAATATTTTTTTTGACATCTAAAGGGTTATATGGATTTTTATCATCACTACTAACTTCTCTAATACAGATTAAAACATTTTTATTTTCTTTGAGTCTTTGGTCAATCAACCACCTATGCCCATCATGCCAAGGTTGCCATCTTCCTATAAACATCGAGTACTTCATTTAAACTCTCCTCTATTGATAATAATCCAGTATCTATTTTAATATGATCTTTATCATCTGGCTTTTCATAATCATCAGCAAAAAATTGCTCCCTTCCTCTAATTTCGGTTGTATGTAAATAAACCTCAATAAATGGAAACTCATTTTTTAACTCATCTCTAAGAAACTTATACGGGGCAACAATTGATACTACACAGATATAATTCTTATTTGCAAGAAATCTCATTATAGAAATTGCAGTTGATATATTTTTTATTCTACCTTCTTTAGAATAATCTTTGTTTTTACTTATATTTCTTAAATCGTCTCCGTCAATATTAATTATTTTTTTATTTGGAGTTCTATTTTTAAAATGAGAAATAAATTCATTTGCTAATGTAGTTTTTCCACTACCTGGCTGTCCTGTGAACCATACTATCATATCTTAAAATTTAATTTATATTTGAAATAACTTTTTCCTATAAAGAAAAATATTATAACAAGTAGAGAAAACAAAAAAAAGACAAAAAACTGTAAGCGAGCCATTAAATAATCCTCTTCCAGTTTGATAAGGAGAGACTTGAGGCATATCTAAAAGAAATATTGATGAGGTGTCATCTTTTTCATCAATTTTAGCTAGCTCTAATTGATCAGAAAGGCTTAAATAAAGCTGATTAAAGAGAGTTATATCTCTTTGAATTCTATCTTTTTTTAACTTCAAATTTGGCGAAGTTAGTACTTTATTATTTTCCATAAAGACTAACATTTCATTTTCTGATTTTTCTAAACTATTTTTAATTTCTTCTAATCTTCCGCTTATAAACTGCATTTTTTCTTTTGCTTTAATACTATTAACCTCATTGGAGTAGTTTAAAATTGAATGATATATTTCGTTTATAACAGATTCAGCTAAATTATCATGATTACTGACTTCAACACTAATTGTTGTTAATGAAGTTTTTCTATCTTGGCTAAAAGATATTCTTTCTGCCAATTGCTCCTTAGCAAATTGCATTTTTTTCTCTTCTTTTGATAACTTATTATTAAATAATATATTTCTATCAGAAGATTCAATTATTTTCATAGGGTTTATTGAAAATATTCTACTATAACCACTACCCCATAGTTCAACTAATGTTATATTTTCATTATTTATCAAATACTGCTTCGAGACAATATCTTGTAAAAATTTATCTGATGAGATATAATTGGAGATTGAAAACTTTAAATCACTTGAACTAAAATCACCAAGACTACTTGGTAAAAAGCTCATAATAGATGATTGAGGTTTTTGTGAGTAGTTAGTATAAAATGATACTTTACCAACAAAGTTTGGACCTTTAAGAAAAAGAAAATACAATATGTATAAAAACATTCCAACAAGTGAAAATCTTAAAATTGACTTTATTTTAAACGAAATGAAACTAAAGATTGAACCAATGAAAAAATTATCTTTTTCTATTATAGGTTTAATCATATTAATTATTGTCTATAATAACTAAAATTGCTGCAATATTAGCTAATGTTGATGACAGATCTGAAATGAATTGAGTTATTTCAAAATCGTCAGGATTTGGATCAACTGGAACAAAAACTGAATCTCCCGGGAAAACTCTTTTTGTTCTTCCTCTGAAAAGATTTGCTTTTTCAATCTCTCCATTAGCTCTAATAACATAACTTCTTTTCTTTAAACTATTTGGCTTATAACCGCCTGCTAACTCTATTGCATTGGACATAGTCATAGCAGGTTTTCCTGAATGGGCTATCAGTCCAGGACTGTAAACATTACCATCTACATTGACAACATTTGTTTTAGGTAAAACTGTAATAACATTGCCATCAGCTATTAAAAAATCTAAAGTGATATTTACAACACGCTCATTTTCAAGAATTTCGTCACCATCTTGATTAAATCTTTGTAGTGTCTTGGTAACAGAAACACTATTAATAGATCCAATCTCTGTTATGCCACCAGCCAAATCAATGGCATCTGAGACGGATAATCCCTCTTTAAAAGGATACGTTCCTGGCCTATTAACTTCACCCTTGATCGTATAAATAAAACTATTTTCATATTGCGGTTTCTCATAAACAAAAATCTTATCATTTACCTTGAGTTTAAAATTATCTGCTTTGTTGTATTGGATTGAAAAATCTTTAGCATAAAACTGGTTCTCATCGAGCCTTAAAACAACTATATTTTCATCTATAGTCTTCCTAAAAATTGGATCATCAAATCCCCCAGCTAAATCTAAAAGATCTTTTAGTGTTATGGTTTCCATGCTTGATTTGTTTAATGGATATGTACCGGGGTTAGTAACTCTTCCATAAATTGATACTTCTGTTTGATTTTGACCAAGTGGTAGAATATTGAGCTTTGATCCATTAGATAAATATTCTTTTGCAGATAAACTTAAATCGACGAGTCTTCCAGTCATTGATATATCATCGGAAGTTCTATTTTCCGACTGTATAATTTCTCTTACAATAATTTTATTGCTTGCAAAAGGTTTCAAGCCTCCAGAATAATTTATAAGATCAGATATCGAAGATGTTTCTAACATTTCATAAAATCCAGGAGTAAATACTTCTCCAGAAACCTCAACTCTATTTGAAACTGTAGGAATATGAATAATATCTCCATCAAGAATCCTTATATCCGAAAAATTATTTGATCCTTCTGTGAAAAAAGAGTAAAAGTCTACGGAAGAAATTACTTTATCTGCTCTTATTATTTTAATTTGCCTTAAAGAACCTGTTTTCTTAACTCCCCCTGCCTGGATGATTGATGTAAAAACATCAGAAAAAGGATGAATCAAATGAACACCGGGACTTTCAACTTGTCCAGTCAAAAATACATTGATGGATTTTAATTTGCCTAATTCGAGCATAATACTTGTACTCTTTTCTGAATCATCTAGTGAGGAATAAATTTTACTCAATTCATTTTTTAATACAACTTCAGCTTCTTGAAGAGTTTTATTAGAAATGTTTATAAAACCAATATTGGTATAATAAATCATTCCCTCTTTGTTAATTATAAACTTCTCTCTTGAATTGGTTTGTCCCCAAAGAGAAATTACTACTTCGTCACCAGGTCCAAGCTTAAAGTCATTAGGTGTTGGAATATTGTCAAAAAAATTTACATCGCTATAAAAGTATTCGTAACCAAAATAAAAATCTTCGCCTTCGATTTTGGTATTTTTTTCAACAGAAATTTCAACTTTATCTAAAGATTCTTGCTTAAGTATTTTGGAACCTTCAACCTCTTGACCGCTTTCAGATAATTGTTCTTTCAATGCATCAAGCTGTTTGTTGCTAAGCCTATTGATGTCAGATACAGAAACTTGCCCAATTAACATTGAGAAAAAAAGAGTAATCAGTAAGTGCTTTTTAAACATTCACGTCAAATTTAGGTTTAAAATGATTTTTTACAAATGTTTCTTTATACTGAATTGATTTTAATAAAAATAATTATTTAATTTTTTATATTAAGTTATATTAACCTAGTTTAAGTTAATATAATGTGTGGAATTCTAGGAAAAGTCTCTAACTCAAAAATTGATAAGTATAACTTTAATAATGATCTATCTTTACTCAACCATAGAGGACCAGATAGTCATGGTACATTTTTTTATGATAATATTGCTCTAGGTCACACGAGGCTTTCTATAATTGATTTATCAGAATGTGGTCATCAACCTATGGAAGACCAAAATGATAATTATGTAATTATATATAATGGAGAAATTTATAATTTTAAATCTATAAGAGATGAATTAATTAGTAAAGGATACTCTTTTAAATCAAAATCTGATACCGAAGTAATATTAAATGGCTATATAGAATTCAAAGAAAAGATTGTAAATAAACTTGAGGGTATGTTTTCTTTATGCATTTTAAACAAAAGAAATCATGAAGTTTTTCTTGCAAGAGATAGAATGGGGATTAAACCATTGTACTATTATAATGATGGAAAAAGTTTTGCTTTCTCTTCCGAAATTAGACCATTAAAGAAATATTCGTCTGGAGTCAACGCCGAAGCTAAAATTTTATTTCTTGCACTAGGATCTGTACCGGAACCGTTGACGATTTACAATGATATTTATAGTTTTCCAAAAGGGCATTTTGGTTTTTTTAAAAATGGTAACTTGAAAATTTCTAAGTATGCTCAGGAAAAATATTTACCTAAAATTAAATCAGATTACCAAAATATAGTTTTCAATACAAAAAATTATCTTCATAAAAGCATAAAAAATCATCTTATAAGCGATGCTCCAATCGGTACTTTTCTTTCCGGAGGCTTAGATTCTTCAGCTATAACATGTATTGCAGCTCAATATAAAAAAGATTTGGTAACGCTATCATTAGATTTCAATGAAAGAAATTTATCAGAAAGATATTATCAAGATCTGATTGTAAAAAAATATAATACTAGTCATAACAGAATTATCATTGATGAAAAAAAATTCATTGATAATATTCAAAATTTTGTGTCAAGTATGGATCAGCCTACAGTGGATGGACTTAACTCTTATTTTGTTTCTTTGGCTGCATCCGAAAGTGGGTTGAAGGCTGTATTGTCTGGAGTTGGAGGTGATGAAATTTTTTACGGGTATTCAACCTTTAAAAATACCAAAAAAATTGAGATGCTAAAATATATTCCAGATTATATAATTAAAATGCTTTCCCGAAGAAAAAAACTCAAAAAACTAGAATATCTGGAAATTAAAAAAGATATTTTTAAATATTTATCACTTAGAACTGTTTTTACTCCATCTGAAATAGCACAAAATTTAAACTGTGATTTAGAATACGTTAAATCTATAATTGTTAAGAATATAAATGAATATAAAACCAATCAACTTTCACTTGATGACAAAACTTCATTATTCGAACTAGATATGTATATGAAAAATCAACTTCTAAGGGATACTGATGTTTTTGGCATGGCTCATTCTTTGGAAATAAGAGTGCCATTTCTTGATAAAGAGCTAGTTGAATATGTTTTAAGAATTGACCCGCAATTAAAGTTTAAAAATAATATTAATAAATCTTTATTAGCTGATTCTGTGAAAGATCTAGTTCCAAGCGAAATAATAAATAGAAAAAAAATGGGTTTTGAACTTCCATTCAGATATTGGTTTAAAAATAATATTAATCAATTTAGCATAGATGAAAAAATAAAAAATGATTTCCTAAACAATAAAATTCATTGGTCAAAAGTTTGGGCTCTTTTCATATCAAATAATTTCAAATAATGAAAACCGAAAAAAACATATACTTTATTTATCTGGACGCTTTCTCAAATACAGGCGGTATTGAGGAGTTTAATAAAAAAATTATTCAATCATTTGAAAATATTAGCAAGAAAAATGTTTTTGAAAATTATAGGATTAATATTATCAGTATCTATGATGAAAACTTCCATTATCATCCAATAAATAAAAATATAAATTTTGTAGGATACTCTGGGAATAGAGTTAAAGCAGTTTTTGAAATATTAAAAAAAGTTAAAAAAAAGGATATTATTTTTTTTGGACATATAAATCTTCTTCCTTTAGCTATTCTAAACAGTATAATAAATGGAGTAAAAAAAATATTTTTTTCAATTTATGGAATAGAAGTTTGGAAAAAGTTTAACTTTATTGAATCAAGATTTTTAAAAAAATTCTTATTTCTTTCAATAAGTAATTACACAAAGAATGAATTTTCAAAAAATTCTGGAGTAAACCCTAAAAATATTCAAATCTTTCCTTGCTGCATTGAAATAATTAAAAACGAAGAATCTATTAAAAACCCCTATAAACAAAGTGATTTTAATGTTCTGACAGTTTCTAGGCTAAGCAGTAATGATACTTACAAAGGAATAGATCATGTAATTCAAGCATTACCACTTATTATAAAAAAAATTCCAAATATTAAATTCACTATAATTGGAAAGGGAGATGATAAACTGAGATTGCAAAAAATTTGTACAAAACTTAAAGTAAATGAGTATGTTGATTTTAGAGGATACGTTGAAAAATTAGATCCTTACTATAAATTTTGTGACCTTTTTACATTGCCAAGTAAAAATGAGGGTTTCGGAATTGTTTTTTTAGAAGCAATGCAATATAAAAAACCCGTATTGTCATGTAACTCAGGCGGATCTCAAGATGTAATAAAAAATAATGAAACAGGATTTCATTCAATCTATGGTGATTTGGATAGCATTAATGATATGATACTTTTCATTTATAATAACAAAGAGCATGTAACAAACATTGGTAATTCTGGATATAAACACTTAATGCAAAATTTTACATTTAAGAATTTTCAAGATAGATTAGAAAAAATTTTAAAAACATTATAAAATGCATACTTCAAAAAAGAAAATAGCATGGTTTGATACCCACCCTATTCAGTATAATACACCAGCATACGAAGCTATAAATAAAGATAAAAAGATAAGCCAGACAGTATATTATATGTCTGATTTTAGTATAAGAAAATATTTTGATGAACAATTTGATACTCATTTAAAATGGGATATTCCTCTTCTTAATGGTTATAAATCTAAATTTCTAAAAAACTATTCATTCTTGAATCATGGTTCTTTTTTTTCATATATAAATATTTCAATTTTCTATGAAATAATTAAAAATAAATATGATTTAGTAATTACACACGGATGGTCAAGCGTTAGTCATTTTTTTGTCTTTATTTCTTGTAAGATATCAGGTACACCCTATTCTGTAAGAGGTGATAGTAATAGCTATATGATTAATCCAAAAAATATCTTTCAATCTACAATTAGAAAAATAATATTTAGAAACGCAAACGTAATTTTTTTTATTGGAGCGCAAAACAAAAAATTTTATTTATCACATGGTGTTCAAGAAAAAAAACTTATAAGGATGCCTTTATGCATAAATAATAGTTTTTTTAGAAAAATTGGTTCAACAATTGATATTGATGAAGAAAAAAAATTATTGGGTATTAAGGATGAAAAAGTTCTTTTAATATCATCGAAATTAATCGAAAAAAAATCAGTTGACACTTTAATACTAGCTCTGAAGGATATTTCACAACCATATTTTCTTCTTGTAGTTGGAAGCGGGAAGTTAGAAAAAAAATTAAAAAAACTTTCGGAGCAACTAAGTGTTAAAACCAAATTTCTTGGATTTGTTAACCAAACGAAAATTCCAACATACTATTGGTTAGCTGATATTTTTATTATGACCTCGAAGAGAGAGCCTTGGGGATTATCAACTAATGAAGCAATGAATTGTAATTGTGCAATAATACTATCTGACAAAGTTGGAGCTAAAGACGATTTAATTAAGAATAACGGTTTTACATTTAAAGCTGGTGACGTTAATGAATTACGATCCAAAATTGAAATTTTACTCAGAGATGAAAAAAAATTGAAATCTTTCAAAAAAAATAGTAAAAAAATTATCGAAAATTTCGATTATAAATCAAACGTGTTGGCATTGCAAAAATATTTTAATCTAAAAGGTGAATCTATTGTTAAATAAAAATTTACTCTATTCTTCTTTAACAGTAATTATTGTTGCAATTCTTCAGCTAGTATTTATCCGTTATGCATCTTACGGAATATCAAAGATCGACTATGGTAATTTTGTTTTATTACAAATTTTAGTTGCTGGATTATCTAGTCTCTTTCTTCAAAGTCCTGGAGCTGCTTTTGAACGATTTTATAATGAATCTGAACGTAAAATAGATTTCATAAATGAATTTAGAACATTGATAGTTTTAATAAATATTCCATGCTTAATAATAATTATAATGTATGGAATATTTTTTACGGATTTTAATTTTTTAACTTCAATAGGAATATTTTTTTGGTTTTTCTTTATGAGTAATTACGAAGTGAATCAACGATTATATCTTTACAACCTTGAAAGAAAAAAATATTTGTTTTTACAGACCCTTGAATCCTTATCAAAATTCATTCTCCCAATCTTTGCTTATTTATATTTCCAAACAATGATTTCAATTATTTATGGAATTGCAGTTGGTTATTTTTTATCCTTAATTATAGTTTTATCGCAAATGAATAACTATAAATTTCAAATCAAAATAAACCTTCAAAATTTTAAAAAATATTTTTTTTATTCATCACCAATTGTGCTAGTTGGAATATTTACCTGGGGTATATCTTTCTCAGATAGATATTTTATAAATTATTTTTTAGAAACCAGAGATGTCGCAATTTATTCTATATTATCAATGATTGCAGGTTTTGGAGCTATTATTGGTAGCATTTATAATATCTATGGAGAACCAAAAGTTTTGAAAGAGTTTGTAATAAATAAAAAAAATTCTTTTAAAATGATAAATAGTTATATGCTAGCACTTTTAATGTTTTTTTCATCTCTGCTTGTAATAATGTTAATTTTACCAAAGGAGTTTTGGACAATTTTAGTAGAACCTGAAATTATATATGATTCTTATTATTTTTTATCAATGATTTTTTTAATAATTGGAATATTTATAAATGTTTTACATGTTGCGCTTAGAGTTTACTTAAAGCTATTTAAGTCTCTACATATATTGTCTTTTATGTTACTGATTGCTTTAATTATAAACTTGATTGGAAATTTATTTATTAATCAATATGGTATTATAGCTGCAGCATTATCTACGTTATTAGCCTACACATCAATATTAATTATGGAAATTTGCTACATTCGATGGTATCTGAAAAAATAAACTCAATAAAATCAATTTTTTATGAAATTTGATAAACTTTTACAGGCTATTTCTATTTTTTTAGTACCAATATTCATTATAGCAATCATATTAAAAAATATTTTGGTTATTCCTGCGCTAGTATCATTTTTTAATCTATTGTTAATAATTTATTTTTTAAGAAGTAAATATTTAAAGCATATTATTTTTAAAATTTACTTTGGTTATCAATTTCTAACTTTAATTTTTGCATTATTTTTTGCTCTGATTTTTTATTCATCATCGGAGATATATAATCTGCTTAATTACTATGAAATAAATGAATTCTATTTGACAAAAGCTACACTAACTATTTTGCTTTATGATATTATAACTATAGGAACTATTATTTTTTTTAGTCATAAAAAAATTTTTCAATTCAGTCGAAGTAAGATTAATAAAGTATATTTTTTTGATATTAAAAATATTGAATATCTATTAATTTTTATTGTTTTACTAGTTGCCTATTCAATGAAGTTATATCTAATGAGCATTAACTATTGGTTCATTTTAAGTGATATAGATATAGATCAAAACTCTTTTGCTAATACAGCAACTGTTTTAGCAAATTTAGATTTAGTAATATTATTGTATTTTTCTTTTCAAAATAAAAGGAAATTTTTAGATTTTTTGATTCTTGTTTTAGTATCAACTATTTCATTAATTTTTGCATTCATATCATTTAGTAAAGCTAAAATTTTCTTAATTTGCATTCCTCTTTTAATTATTATTTCAAAATTAAAATATGCAAAATTATATTACGCTTTTTTATTTATACTTCTTATAAATGTGGGTACTTTTTTTGAATATTTCTCTTATTTAAGAATTAATTCTGAAAAAACAATATCAGAAAATACAGAACAATTTTTCATTCAAGACAATAATAAAGATATAATTATTGAAGAGGATCCTATAATAAGAAGACTAGGATATCAATTTATTCTAGCAAAATGTATTAAATATATTGATAACCATAATTTTCAGTATTCTCCAAAAATATATGCTAATAATATTTCCGGGCTTATTCCAAGATTTTTATGGAAAAATAAGCCTGAAATGGGTGTAGATATGAACTCTATTGGTTTTAATCTTGGGTTACTTTCAAACACGGACTTTATCACATCTGTAGGCCTAAGACCTATTGGAGAAGCCTACTACTTTTTAAAATATATTGGTATACTCTTAGTACCAATTTTTCTTGGATTATTATTATACTTTATCTCACAATATTTTAGTGATAAATATTGGATAGGGTTTCTTATTAGTACTCTATTTATAATTGAAATTTCATTGAGTGATTGGTTTAATTTGCTTTTGCCGTCCTTAATTAAAATATTCATATTTAATTATTTTATTGCTGTGATTATGAATAGAAACTTTGACGGAAAACAACAAAAAATAAATATAAAACTCAAATGAAAATTCTTTATCCAATAGGCTCATTCTATCCAGCTCAAAGTGGTGGACCTAATAATACAATTTATTGGCTAACAAAATTTTTATACAAAAAAAATATTTTTACTACCGTAATAACAACAAATAAAGATATCAACGGAAAAGTCCCTTTAAATAAAATGATTAATAATGAAGCTGGAAGGGTGATGTATTGTAAGGAGTATTTTCATTTTCTTCCAATTAGAATGCTTATAAAATCATTCATTGAGGTTAAAAATCATGATATAATTCATCTAACAAGTTTGTTTTATTTTCCTTCATTATTGATAGCTTTTTATAGTAGAATAAAAGGGAAAAAAATTATTTGGTCTACTAGAGGAGAGTTAGAAGCAGGTGCGATAAAATACAAAAGGAATACTAAAAAAATCTATTTATTCATTATTAAAATAATATTAAATGATAATTTTATTTTTCACAGTACATCAACTGAAGAAACAAAAAATATAAAAAAAATGTTTCAAAAATCTGACTTAGTAGAAATTCCAAATTATCTCGAAATAGCTAAGATGAAGAATCAAGAATTGAAAAAGCAATTTATTTTTTTAGGCAGAATACATCCTATAAAAAATTTAGAAATCCTGATTAATGCAATTTCAACTTCGATCACCTTTAAAAAAAGTGGTTTCAAAATTATCATTGCTGGTGATGGAAATACAAAATATATTGAAAAGTTGAAAAAAATGATCAAAACCAAGGAATTGCAAAACTATATATTTTTTAAAGGTTTTGTTGATTTAGATTATAAGGATAAAATTTTGTCTTCTTCCTATTTTTTGGTTCTACCCTCTTTATCTGAGAATTTTGGAAATGTAGTTTTGGAATCTTTATCACAAGGTACACCAGTAATTGCATCATCGAAAACACCATGGAAATTATTGAATGAATATAATGCGGGTCTACATATAGATAATACAATTGAAAATTGGAAAAATGCTTTAGAAAAGACAATAGCTTTAGGTGATTATGAATATAAAGATTTTAGAATAAACGCCTATCGCCTTGTTGATGAAAAATTTAATATTGAAAAAAACATTGGCAAATGGATCGATATTTACAATAAAATTCTAAATGGATAATAATACAAAAATAACAGTTCTAATTTTAACATATAATGAAGAGGTTAATATACCTTATGCCCTTAAAAATGTAATGGACTGGGCACATGAAGTTGTAATTCTTGATAGCTATTCCACTGATAATACTATTGAAATTGCTAAGCAATATGGAGCAAAAGTTTTTTTTAAAAAATTTGAAGATTTTTCTAGTCAAAGAAAACATGCATTTAAAGAGCTACCATTCGAAGGTGATTGGATATTTGTTTTAGATGCCGATGAATATTTAACAGAAGAATTAAAAGACGAGATTAAAAATAAAATTAAAAATACAAAAGATGATGCTTTTATAATTAATAGGAGATTTTATTGGAAAGATAAATGGATAAAACGAGGCTACTATCCTACCAAATTATTAAGATTTGGTAGAAAAGGTAAAATTGATTGCGATGATAGACCAATTAATGAACATATAGTTTGTAAAAATGAAAAAGTTGGTTATTTAAAAAATGATTTCATAGACCACAACAGAAAAGATATTTATGATTGGATCGCAAAACATAATGATTACTCAAATAGAGAAGCAAAACAACTTTTTGACAAAGAGTATAAAAAATATAATTTTTTTGGTTCGCAATATGAAAGAAAAAGTGCTATAAGAGTTAATGTATGGAACAAACTACCGCCAATAATAAGGCCTTTTTTATATTTTTTTTATAGATATGTTTTTAAGCTTGGTTTTTTAGATGGTAAAGAAGCTTTTCAATATCATTTTCTACATGCATTTATTTTTAGAATGATAATAGATTTTAAGTATTTGGAAATGAAGTGGCGTAAAAATTAACATATTATGAAAATTTTAACCCAAAATCTGAAATCAGGAAAAACTAATATCCTGGAAGTTCCATCTCCATCAATTAATTCAAATAAAATAAGAGTAATAAATAAATTTTCTCTAATAAGTACTGGAACTGAGTCAACAATTGTCAACTTCGGTAAGGCAACCTGGATTAATAAAGCAAAACAACAGCCTGACAGAGTAAAAGATGTGATTAATAAAATTAAATCTAGTGGATTAGGTGATACAATTAGGGCAATTAAAAATAAATTAAATTATCCTATGCCAATGGGCTATGCTTCAGTTGGAACAATTTCTCATACAAATGAAAAATTTAGATTAATCAAGGGAGATAGGGTTTTTACTAATTCATTTCATCAAGAAGAGGCTCTTATAGAACATAATATGTGCGTACCAATTCCAAAAAATGTAGATGATAAATCTGCAAGTTTTGGAGCTATTGGTGGTATAGCCATGCAAAGCATAAAATGCATTGATAAAGATTCAAAATTTATTGCAATAATTGGATTAGGTCTTTTAGGTCAGGTTACCTTAAGAATTCTAAAATGTATGGGCTATGAATGTATAGTTTATGACATTAATTCAGAAAAAATTAGACTTGCAGAAAAATTTGGAGCAATCGGAATTAAGGGAAATGATATTGAAAAAGAAATCTTGAATTTTACAAATGGCATTGGAGTAGACTGCACAATTATTGCAGCTTCATCATTGTCAAATGATTTAGTTAATAATGCGACAATATACACTAAAAGAAAAGGTAAAATCATCTCGTCTGGATTAATAGGTTTAAATCTTGTAAGAGATAATTTCTTTAAAAAACAAATTAACTTCGTTGTTTCAAATTCTAGTGGAGATAAAAATCATAGAGGACAGGGAAGTTCTTTTGAAAATATAAGTTATTTTTTTGAACTATTATCCTCCAATAAAGTTGAAGTATTAGATTTAATTTCTGATGAAGTTTGCTTTGACGAAACGTCAAGTATTTATGATTTTAATAGTAAATCTCTATTTTTTTCTAGATTGATCAAATATAAACTAGATAAAGTAGATCCATCATTTACAATTTTAGAAAAAAATCAGAAATCTGCTAGTAATAAACTTAAGGTTGGATTTATTGGTATTGGAAATTTTGCATTATCGACTTTAATGCCGGTTATCAACAACAGTAATGAAGGATACTTGTTTTCACTGCTCGGGAGGGAAGGCCTTTCACTTAGTGTTGCGCAAAAAAGGTTTAAGGTTAACAAGATTACTACAAATGATAATGATTTCTATAATGACGTAGATGTAATATGTGTTTCAACTCCACATCATACTCATTATAATTTTCTTAAAAAGGCAATTGAATTGTCTTTACCAATCTGGGTTGAAAAACCTATGGTTATTAATATGGATGAGCTATTAGATATAAAATCTAAGATGCATTCAAAAGAACTAACTTATGCGGTTGGTTTTAATAGATCTAAAGCTCCGTGGACAGAATATGTTAAAGAACGTATAAAATCAAAGAAAACTAAAATAAAAATGACCATCAATGCAGGTAAACTACCCCAAGATCATTGGCTTCTTGAAAAAGAAAAATATGGTGGAAGAATTATTGGAGAGTTCTCCCACTTTATTGATCTTTCATTGAAAATACTAAGCCATACCAAATTAATTAGAGTTGAATGTATTAGAAGAGACCTATATTTCCAAGATACAGGTAATTATATCTTACATTTTGATGATGGGTCAATTTCTAATATTGACTACAGACACGATCTGCCATCAAATCTTCCAAAAGAAAAAATTATTGTGGAAGAATCAAACAATAAATTCACAAATAATAATTGGAAAAAATTTCTAAAAGGTAATATCCCAAATATTTTTTTAGGTAAAGGAAAAGGTCATAAGGAATCTATTGAATCATTTTTTAAAAGAGTAAAGAATGATCATTTTTCAAACAAAACCGAAATAGATGACATGTGCTTTTCAACATACTGCTCGATTAAATTACAAAAAATGTCACAAGGGGATGTTTTAAATATTTTAGATTCTTATAATCAGGAAATTTTGTCTAAACATTAAGGGTATATAATAATGTTTAGTAAAATTATTTATTGGCAAAGAATCTTAAACACCTATGTTTTAAAAGGTGACAATAATCTTTCCTTTTGGCATGGAAATCCTTCGATTAATTCTTTAGCTAATTACAGTAAGCTCGGTCATTATTATATGAACTTTGAAAATAAAGCTCAATACAATGGAGATTTAGATAGTAATGGCATTCCTCTTTTAAACTATAAAGGTGATATTGGTTTACAATACAATCCCATAGCAATTTCACAATGGTCTTTAGGGAATTATAATTTATGGAAAAAGAAAAATGATAAAGATGCTTTTCGTAAGTTTTTATTAGGGGCGGATTGGCTATTAAACAATTATAGCAAAAATGAGTTTAATCAATATGTTTGGGTACACAATTTTAATTGGGTTTATAAAGAAGAATTAGTTTCTCCTTGGTATTCTGGTCTTGCTCAAGGTCAAGGTCTTTCTGTTCTTTGTAGAGCATATATTGAAACGGGGAATAATCAGTACTTAAAATTTTCAGAAAAAATTTATAATTCGTTCTTAGAAGATGTTTATAATGGAGGAGTTACTTTTAAAGACAAAAATAATAATATATGGATCGAAGAATATATTATGAAAAAAAAACCAACACATATTTTGAATGGATTTATATGGGGGTTATGGGGTATTTATGATTACTGGCTTATTACTAATGATAATAAAGTATATCAATTATTTAAACAATATGTTAAAACCATTAAAGAAAACTTGCAAAGATATGATTTAGGATATTGGTCTCTTTATGAACTTTCTGATTTAAAAATTAAGATGAGAGCAAGCAGATTTTATCACAAACTACACATTGTACAACTAAATATTTTATCAGAAATGAGTAAGGAAAAATTTTTTAGAGAAATGGCCAAAAAATGGTCTTCATATGAAAATAAAAAGCTAAATATTCTTAAAACTACTTTAATGAAAATAATATTTAAAATATTATACTATTAAAAATGAAAATTTTATTTATAACAGATAATTTTTATCCAGAAACAAATGCACCAGCTAAAAGGACACTTGAGCATGTAAAAGAATGGGAAAATCAAGGACATGAAATAACCATAATTACTGGAAATCCTAATTTTCCTAAAGGAAAATTATTTCCTGGGTATAAAAATAAGATTTATACATCAGAAAAAATAAATAATATTAATATAAAAAGAGTATGGACATATATTTCTCCAAATAAAGGATTTTTTTTAAGAATAATCGATTATTTAAGTTTTATGGTTTCTTCATCCATTTGCGGATTATTTACTAAAAAACATGACATAATTATCGCCACGAGTCCTCAGTTTTTTACACTTTTATCCGGATACTTTGTATCAATTTTTAAAAGAACCCCTCTTACAATAGAAATTAGGGATTTGTGGCCTGAATCAATTGTTAGTGTGGGATCCATGCATGAATCGAATATTATAATTAAAATTTTACATCGAATTGCAAACTACATCTATAAAAATTCCAAGTTAATCATTTGTGTGACCAATTCTTTCAAAGCTGAACTTATTCAAAAAGGGGTTGCCCCAGAAAAAATATTTGTCATACAAAATGGCTTTGATTTAAACAAAAATATTTTACCAACTAAATCAATTAAAAATATTAAAAAGGAATATAATATTGATAAAGACCATGTTGTAAGCTTCATTGGGACAGTTGGAATGGCTCACGGATTAGAAATAGTACTTAATGCTTCAAATGAATTTAATAATAATATTCTATTTCTGATAATTGGAGAAGGAGCAAGAAAAGAAGAATTAGAAAAACTTGCTAATGAAAAATCTGTAAAAAATGTAAGATTTATATCAAATCTCACCTGGCAAGAAATTGTCAATTTAAACCAAGTAATTAATCTACACTTAGTTCATTTGATTAAAAATGATGAATTCTTAAAAGTTATTCCTTCAAAAATATTTGAATCAATGGCCCTTAGAAAACCTATTATTATGGGTGTAAATGGTGAATCAAAAGAAATAGTAAATGCGGCAAAGTGTGGCTTTGACTTAGATCCCCAAGATGCAAAAGGATTAGCTCGCATTATAAATGAAAATGTAGATAAGAAAGATATGCTCAGAATATTAGGCAATAATGGATTTAACTATTTAAAAGAGAATTTTTCCAGAAAAGTATTAGCAATGAAAATGTTAAATATTCTAAAAACTACTGTTTAATCGTAATATTGTCTAAACCACTCTTCCAAAACAATTAGGCTCCAAATATGAAGAGATCTATCTCTTCTACCCTTAAAGTTTTCTTTAAGGATATCTTGAATAAATCTATAATTAAATAATCCTCTTTTTTGAACTGTTTTTTGTGATAAATATTCGTTAATTAAGTCCTTTAAGTCAGTTTTTAACCACTGGCCCATAGGCGGGTTAAATCCTAACTTTGGTTTATTTATTATTTGCTCAGGCAACTTGTTCTTAAGTAATTTTTTTAGTAAATATTTTTTATTATTATTTTTAATTCTCAGGTTACTATCTACTGAAGTCATAAATTCAACGATATGGTGGTCAATTAGAGGAAATCTGACTTCAAAAGAATTTGCCATACTCATTGCATCTCCATAATGAAGTAAATTGTTAGGTAAAAAAGTTTTAATATCAACAATTGAGCTTTTTAAAATTAAATCTTTATGAGAAATGTTATCCCAAACCTCTTGAACTGTTTTTTTATATGGTTGGAAATTCTTAAAAAGTAGTTCCATTTCTTTATCACTAAAATAAGAAATCCAATCTTCATACATTTCGCTTTCATTTTTTGAAAGAGAATTGATAAAAGTTTTAATTCTTCTAATTTGATGATTACCGCTTGAGCTCTCAGGAAGAAATTTGATAAATGATGAAAGTAATTTAAATAATTGTTTTGGTAAATACTTAGTTTTTGAGTAAAGATTTAAAGCTTCATATCTTGGATATCCACCAAAAATTTCGTCTCCACCATCTCCTGCCAAAGCTACAGTTGCAAATTTCTTTGTCTCTTTGGTCAATTCATGTATCAAAAGAGAGGTTGGATTACCAAAAGGTTCGTCAAAATGTTTTACCATTTTAGGTAACAAGCTAGTGATATTTGGTTCAATTATTATTTCGTTATGATTCGTTCCAAAATACTCTGAAAGTAATTTAGCATCTTCTGTCTCATCGTATTTTTTGGCATCTTTAAAACCTAAAGTGTAAGTATTTACTGGCTTAGATGAATTTTTTGACATGTAGTATAAAATAGTTGAACTATCTAATCCACCACTCAAAAAAGAACCAAGCTCTACATCTGCAATCATTCTTTTTGAAACTGAATCGTTTATTAACTTGTCTAACTCTTCAATTATTTCAATTTCATTAAGATGTTGAGAATTCCCTATGTAATTTTCGATATTCCAGTATCTATTTATTTTAATTTTACCGTTTTGGTAAACTAAACTATGACCAGGTGGTAATTTTTTAATATCTTCAAATATTGTATTTGGCTCAGGAACATACAAATAATGTAAATATTGCAATATTGCTTGATAATCAATTTTAGGCTTAGAATCTAAAATATCTAAAATAGCTTTTGTCTCGCTCGCAAAAATTAACTTTCCATCTTTAAAATAATAATTGAAAGGTTTTATTCCAATCCGATCTCTTGCACAAAATAATTTCTTTAATTTTTTATCATAGATTGCAAAGGAAAACATTCCTTGAAATTTATCTAAACATTTTTCTCCAAATTTTATGTAAGTGTTTAAGATAACTTCTGTATCAGAATTTGTTCTAAAATTAAATTCAGATTTTATTTCATTTCTTAGCTCATTATGATTATATACTTCTCCGTTAAAAATAATAACATAGTTTTGACATATACTAAACATTGGCTGATTAGATTCATCATTATGATCAACTATGGAAAGCCTATTATGCCCAAAAGTAAAGTTGTCTATTTTGAAAGATTCAGAAAAATCTGGACCTCGATGACGCATTAGGTTCAAATAAGAATTTTGTTCTTTGAAAAAATTAAATCCTATGATTCCGCACATTTTATAGTTTTCTTTTTAATATTGAAAATCAAATTACTCAAATGATATAACTTAACAAACAAATTATAATATAGAATATATAGCAAGCATGATGTAGATTAATTTTATGAAAAGAATTTTAATAGTTGTTGGAGCAAGACCAAATTTTATGAAAGCAGCTCCTCTTCTTAGAGAATTATATAATCTTAAAAAAGTACAGATTACACTTGTTCACACAGGTCAACACTATGATAGAAATATGTCGGAAGTATTTTTTGAAGACCTTGATATTAAAAAACCTGATTTTATGTTAAAAATAGGATCTGGAAGTCATAGCGAACAGACAGCAAATATCATGATAAAATTTGAGAAAGTATGTATTAAAACCAACCCTAATCTTGTAATAGTTTTCGGAGATATTAATTCAACTATGGCCTGCAGTATTGTTGCTAAAAAGATGAATATTAAATTAGCTCATGTAGAATCAGGCTTAAGAAGCAATGATTTAAAAATGCCTGAAGAAATCAACAGGATAATAACAGATTCAATTACTGATTATTTCTTTGTTACTGAAAAAGATGCGATTACTAACTTATTGAAGGAAGGGAAAAATAAAAGAAAAATTTTCCACGTTGGGAATCTTATGATTGATAGCCTTCATTATGGCTTAAATAAATTAACTGAAAATAATAAGAATGGTGATTATGGTCTAGTTACATTGCACAGACCTTCGAATGTTGATAATATTGAAAATCTAAAGCAAATTCTTAGTGATTTAACAACAATATCAAAAGAATTGAAATTAATTTTTTCTATTCATCCTAGGACAATGAAAAAAATTTCAGATAATAATGTTAAAATTGAAAGTTCAATTACTTTACTTGAATCTCTTTCATATCTTGAATTTTTATCTTTAATGAAATATTCAAAAGCCGTCTTTACAGATAGCGGAGGTATTCAAGAAGAAACAACAGCTTTAAAAATACCTTGCTACACATTAAGATATAATACTGAGAGACCTATTACTATAGTGAAAGGTACAAATATTCTTGTTGACCCAAAGAGAGGAAAAATTATAGAAGCTTTTAATGAAAATAAATTTGAAATAAACCCTAATTATGAATTACCTTTTGGCTGGGATGGTAAAGCTGCTAAAAGAATAACTAAAATATTAGAAAAAGAGGATTATTAATGAAAATAGGTATAGTAGGAAGAGGATTTGTTGGAAGTGCTGTACAATTTGGATTTTCTCCAAATACTGGATGTGATGCAGAAGTAAGAGCACACGATAAAGATCCAAATAAATCACAACATACACTTGAAGAAGTAGTAAATGAATCAGATTATATATTCGTATCTGTGCCGACTCCTTCAAACAATGATGGATCTATAAATCTTGATATTGTAGATGATGTACTTCATTCAATAAACGAAATAAATAATAGAGATAATGTAATATTACTTCGTTCAACTATGGTACCAGGGTCTACATTAGCTTTTCAAAAAAAATATCCTAAACTAAACATTGTTTTTAATCCCGAATTTTTAACTGAAAGAAGTGCAAATTTTGATTTCATAAATCAGGCAAGATTCATTGTTGGTGGTGATAGTGAAAATACATCAAAAGTTGCAAAATTATACAGATGGCGTTTTGGTGATTCTATTCCTGTAATTGAAACTAATTACCAAACTGCAGAATTAATAAAATATATGAACAACTGTTTTTTTGCGACTAAGGTTTCATTTATGAATGAAATGCGTATTGTTGCTGACAAATGTGGTGCAGATTGGGATAAAGCTGTAGATGGATTTATTCGAGATGGTAGAATTGGACATTCTCATTTAAATGTACCAGGCCATGATGGTAAATTTGGTTTTGGAGGAAGTTGTTTTCCTAAAGATATACAAGCATTAATTGATTTCGGAAAAACTTATGGAATTAATCTTAATACGCTCTCAGGGGCCTGGCAAACAAACCTAGAAGTCAGACCAGAAAAAGATTGGGAAAAACTTCTTGGAAGAGCAGTTGTAGAAGATAAAAAATAATTTTCTATATTAAAGAAGCCACCTATTATTTGATAGTGACCAATTGATAACCGATTCTAATCTAGAGTAAGCTGATTCAGGCTCCCAACCCATTAGCTTCATTTTATTCCCGTCCAAAGCATATCTCAAATCATGTCCTGGTCTTTGTGAATGAAAATCCACCATTTCATAGTTTAGTTTTAAATTTTGTGTATCTGCAATGAATTGAGCGAGTGCAAGATTATCAATTTCATCTTTACCAACAATATTAAATTTTTGACATTTAATAGTCTCGTCATCATTTATCAAAGAGTTGATGTCATATTTCAAAAGAAAAATTACTGCATTAGCAACATCTTTGGCGTGTATGTAATGTCTTGAACCAGCCTTAGTCTTATCTCTGTCCGCATGAACTGTTACAACCTCATTATCTCTAATTCTTTTTATTGACATAGGAATGTACTTTTCAGGATGTTGCCTCTCCCCGAACACGTTCATAGTATGAGTAATAAATGATGGTAATCCATAAGTATTATTATAAGCTACAACTAACTCTTCTGCCCCTGCTTTAGTCGCAGAGTAAGGATTAGTTGAATTATATCTATCGTATTCCTTGTATTTTATATCACTTGGTGCAGGTCCAAAAATCTCATCTGTACTAAAATATGAAAACATTTCAAGACTGTTTAATGATCTAGCATAATCTAGAAGATTAGTTGTACCAACAACATTATCAAGAACAAATTCCATAGGATATTCTATTGATCTGTCAACATGAGAGCCAGCTGCTAAATGAGCTATAAAATTAATAGGCCCAATTGCAGATTTTATCTGTGGATTTATTTCAGCCTTTAAGTCATGATGAACTACTTTTACGCGTTTCTGTTCAACTGTAGGGTAAGAATCTACAACCTCTTTAAGTCTATTTAAATTTCCGCTAAAATCGAGTCGATCAAGAGAAACAATTTCCCAGTCAGTTTTTTTTAGGATTCTATCAATTAGATGATGTGCAATAAACCCCGCACCGCCCGTTATTAAAATTCTTTTACTCATTAATTAAAATATTTTTTATAAAAATCTATAGATTTTTTTAGACCCTCTTCAATTGAAATTTTAGGACTCCAACCTATATCACTAGAAATCAATGAGCTATCGAGATATTGATTTTGTATTTCTGGGAAGTTTTTATCTAAATATTGAATTTCAATCTTAGAATTCATTTCTTTTAAAAGCATTTTAATTAACTCTTCAACATTGAGCTTAATGCCACTTCCAATATTATATGCTTTTCCTTTTGCTACATCAATATTAGAAGATAAACCCAAGTATGCCTCTACAGCATCAGAAATATAAAGATATTCTCTAATTGCATGTTCACTACCCTTCCAAATGGTAGGGCTTTGATTGTTTAAAATTTTATTAATATTATTTGGAATAACTCTTGTGAAGTTCATATCACCAGGCCCGTAAAGATTAGAGCATCTAGTAACAACAACTGGTAAATTAAAATTATAAAAATAAGATCGTGCAACCAAATCAGCGCTCGATTTTGAAGCTTCATAAATAGACTTACCATCTAATTTAGTATCTTCTTTGTAAGGCAAATCTCCAGTACCATAAGCTTTATCAGAACTGCTAACAATTATAAATTTTATATTTTCAGAGAATAACCTACATACTTCTAAAATATTTATTACTCCACCAATATTTACATCAAAAGCCAACTTTGCATCATCTTGGCACTTTCTAACTTCAGATATTGCTGCTAAATGGTAAACGCCTGTAAATTCATATTCATTAAAAAGAAGTCTGATAAATTCATAATCTCTTACATCGCCATCAACTAAATGGCATCTCTTATCATCAAATCCAAAAGACTTAAAACTATTCTTTTGTCTGATATTAGTAGTTGGAATTACAACCTCACAATCGGGATAATTTGTTAAAATTTTTCCTGCAAGGTTTGCTCCTAAAAACCCTGTTCCACCTGTAATTAAAATTTTCATACGCTTAATATATTGAAAATAAAGTAATAAACTTCTTTTTTAATTTAAAATATTTTTTTTTCTTTTGAAGAATTTATCCATTCGGAAACTTTGGTTTTTGGTTCCCATCCTAAGATTTCTTTAGCTTTTCTAACATCTGCAAGATTTTCAAATGGTTCGTTTACAGGCTTTTTGTAAGAAAATTCACTGCCAATCATTTTTGCTAATTCATTTATTGATATATTTTCTCCAGAACCAATATTTATAATTTCTCCAGGGGAAATTTTTTTTATTATGGAAGCTTTAATATTGGCTTCTACAACATCTCCAACATAAGTAAAATCTCTCCTTTGTTTACCATTGCCATTAATAGTTAACGGCATACCACTTACTTTTTGATCAATAAAAATTCCAATTACAGTAGCATATGCTCCACCAATATTTTGCCTTTCTCCATAAACGTTAAAATATCTTAAACAAATGGTTTCAATACCGTAGATATTTGAAAATAATTTACAACATTGTTCCCCATAGTATTTTTGCAACGCGTAAGGAGAACTAGGATTACATTTTGAGTTTTCATCTGAAGGCAGACTATCTAGATCTCCATAGACTGATGAAGAAGAACTATATACAAATCTTCTTACATTTGCTTTATGTGCACTTTCTAAAAGATTAACAAGTCCTAAAGTATTATTTTGCTCAAATAATGTCGGATTTTTTATAGATCTTTGCACTCTAGCATGAGCCGCACAATGAAATACTGTATCAGCTCTATTAAGAACTTTAATCAATTCACTCGACTTGTTAGTATCAAATAAGTCAATTTGAAAAAATTTTGCATTTGGATGAAGATTACTTTTTTTACCAGTACTTAGGTTGTCAATTACAACTACCTCATGTCCTAATTCAATAAGTTTCTCAACTAGATTAGAACCAATAAATCCTGCTCCACCCGTAACTACATATTTCATTATTTTCTCTGAATTGTTTCAATAATTAAACTTATATCAGTTTTACTTAAGTACGGATGCATAGGTAAACTAACGATTGAATTTGATAAACTTTCAGAAATAGGCAGAGAACCTTTCTGATAATTTAAGTAATGGAAAGCTTTCATTAAATGTATAGGATTCTTGTAATAAATCACAGATGGAATATTATTTGAGTTTAATCTTTCAATTAATTC
>CEQY01201738.1_pt1 | contig 32720 bp, 34 predicted proteins | sample 361391 | NCBI WGS metagenome assembly CEQY01 (sample SAMEA2621075, study PRJEB7988) | marine metagenome | isolation source: saline water (ENVO:00002010), including | reverse complement strand
TCCAGGTCAACCTCAGTCACTCGAACTTTAAGCTCTTGCCCAACCTTGAGTTTATCCAGGGGATTTTCCACAAACTCATTGCTGATTTGAGAAATATGCAAAAGACCACTTTCTTTTACCCCTAGGTCAACGAAGGCTCCAAAATTTGTGATATTATTCACCACTCCTGTGTACCATTCTCCAACTTTGAGATCACCAATCTTGCGCACGTCTTTTCTAAACTCAATGGACTTAAACTCTGAACGAGGATCTTGTTTAGGTGCTTTAAGAGAATCCACAATATCTTTGAAAGTGAGCTCTCCAATTTCTTCTTTGAGTTTTGAATCAGAAGAGAGAGTGGATATAAGTTCTTTATCACTGACAAGGGTTACAAGGTCTTTGCTATTATCTTTTGCCCAACTCTCGAGTACACCATAACGTTCTGGGTGAATAAAAGTTCCATCCAATGGATTATCTCCATTATAAATACGCAAAAAACCCGCTGACTGCTCAAAGACTTTTGAGCTAAATCTTGAGACCTCTAGGAGCTCTTCTCTGTTTTTAAATTTTCCCGATTTTTCTCTATGTTTAACAATATTTTGAGCAAGCGTAGGTCCGATACCTGAAATATAAGAAAGAAGAGGAGCTGAAGCGGTATTGAGATCCACTCCAACAAAGTTCACGCAATTTTCAACCACACCTGTAAGAGATTTTTTTAATCGCGCCTGATTAACATCATGTTGATATTGTCCAACACCAATGGATTTAGGGTCAATTTTAACTAGCTCTGCCAGGGGGTCTTGAAACCTTCTCGCAATAGAGATGGCCCCTCTTACTGTGACATCTTTGTCTGGAAATTCTGCTCTTGCAATATCAGAGGCACTATAAATGGATGCTCCAGCTTCATTGATAAGAGTGGCTTTGACCTTATCATCTTGAACCGCCTTGATATTATCTTCGATAAACTCTAGGGTCTCTCGTCCATTCGTTCCATTTCCAATAGCTATATACTTTATATCAAAGGCTTCTATCATTTTCTCAATGATGAGCTTAGATCCTGCCACATCACATCTTGGCTCAAAAGGATAGATAACATGATCACCGATATACTTTCCAGTGTTATCAATGACAACGACTTTACAACCTGTTCGAACTCCAGGGTCAATTCCTAAAACAGCCTTTGAACCCAAATAAGGTTGTAGCAGAAGGTTTTTTAAGTTAACTCCAAAGACTTTGATGGCCGCTTCATCTGAGGCATTTTTAAGCTCTGTTTTAACTTCCAAATCAAGGGAACTTCCAATGAGGTTATTGGCTTTTTGAGCAAGCTTCATCAGCAGCTCATAATTTCCAAGTTTTTCACCATCGGCAAATTGATTGGCCTCGATGACTTGGACTCCGTAATCACTCTCAAGAACGACTTCTACTTTGAGCACTTTTAAATTCATACCTCTTCTCATCGCCATAAAGCGGTGAGAGTTTTTTGGGTCCGCCACTTTAGAAATTTCTTCTTCAAACTCAAAAAAGTCTTTAAATTTGATATGATCTTTGATGGTTTCAGCATCTTTTCTTTTACTTGATCGAATTTTAGCTGAACGCCAATATTCTTCTCTGATTTTTGCTTTTGTCTCTGGGTGATGAACAAAAGTTTCAACGATAATATCGCAAGCCCCTTCAATCGCATGATTGATATCTTTCACTTTATCTTTTACAAACTCTGTCGTCAGAGCATCGAGATCTTCGAGGTAATTCTTTTTACTGGTCAGGAGATTCTCTGCAAGAGGTTCAAGCCCAAGTTCTCTGGCCACCATTGCCTTCGTCTTCTTTTTGGACTTATAGGGAGCATAGAGATCTTCTAACTCATTAAGGGTGCTTGCTTTTTTTATTTTGGCTTCAAGAGCAGGAGTGAGCTTTTCCATTTTTTTAATGGTCTCAAGAATATACTCTCTTCTTTTTTCTCGTTCTATGTATTCTTCATAAAATGTTTGGATATCACGAATTTGAACTTCATCTAAATTTCCCGTGGCTTCTTTTCTATAGCGGGCCACAAAGGGAATGGTGCACTCCTCAGTGATCAACAAGTTGAGAGTGGATATAACTTTATTAACGGCAATACCTGATTTTTCTACTACATAAGCACAGGCCATATTATCTAATGACATTCATTGTCTCCTTTTCGAATTTGTTAATTTTATAAGAAACCACTAAAATTAATCAATAGAAACAACGAAAGAATTGGGTTTTTAAATAAGATTAGATGGGAAAAGAAACAAAAAATATTGTAATTGTGGGGGATGGGGTCGCTGCTTGGGCACTTGCTTTTTATTTGCGTGAGTTTTCAGTGAAAATCATCAGTGGAGCAAAGCATAATCACACGTGCTCATTTAACTCCACATCTATTAATTGTCTAAGAGGAACTGAGCGGGGAGTGAGTTCATTAGGGGATTTGATCTGTGATTCAATGGATGAATTTGAAAATTTTTTCCAAACCCATAGTCCTAAGGGGGTGGACTTAGGCTATGAGTATCAAATTTGGAATGAACTTGATCATGATAAATGGGTGCGACGTTACCCGGAGTTTCTGCAAGTTCAAAATGATTCTTTTCTCTCCCAGCATATAAAACGGAACTCTTTTTATGTTCCGAATACTGCTTATTTTATAAATCCTCAAGAGCTAAGAAAGTGGCTTTTGGATCATTCTCATGCTCAAGTACAAAGTGACTTTATAACAGAGATAAGTTTAAATAAAAATGAGTACACACTAAATGGTCTCAATGGCGACTATCAGGCAGATATGGTGGTCTTGGCCTGTGGATTTCAAACACGGTTTTTGACCCCAAATACAGACGAATCTTTTGCTTATTACCTAGACCATTGCAAACCGGTGGTAGGAGATTATTTGGAATTGAGTCATGCAAGAGATCATTTTCCCAAGTGGCAGGAGAGTTTTAATTTTGCCGTAGGGAAATACCATTTTATTTATAGACATGCCGAAAATAAAATTCACATCGGCTCAACATCCCTTAATTTAGAATCAAGAGAGCTTGCAGATAAAGATCTTTTGAGAAAAATTTATCATGATGTTTCGGCCCAATTAAATTTTGAACTCCCTATCTTTGAAAGCTTCTCAGCTCATTGTGGAGTAAGGCATAAAGGTCATAAACGCTTACCTTTTTGGGGCAAAATTGATGACCACAAACTTTTTAGTGTTTGTGGTCTGTATAAAAATGGATTTAGTTTTAGTTTTTTAGCGGCCAAAGAATTGGCAAGAGAAATTTCTGAACTCTAAAATTGCATCTCAGGTACATCACCTTCAACTTTCAAGGGAGCTTGTGTTTTCTCTTTGATTTCTTCAACACTCACACCTGGTGCGCGCTCAAGTAAGTGAAAAACACCATCGACCAGTTTCATCACTGCCAAGTCCGTCACCACCATTTGCACACAATTCACTCCGGTAAGGGGAAGAGAGCATTGATTTAATATTTTAGATTCCCCATGTTTATTAGCATGAGTCATGGCCACAATAATATTTTCTGCTCCGGCCACAAGATCCATGGCCCCGCCCATTCCTTTAACTAACTTACCAGGGATCATCCAAGAAGCCAGATCACCTTTTGCGTCTACCTCAAAAGCACCAAGCACAGTGAGATCAACATGACCTCCACGAATCATAGCAAAGCTTGTTGCCGAATCGAAGAAAGCAGCACCAGGTGCTGCCGTTACCGTTTGTTTTCCTGCGTTGATTAGATCAGCATCGACATTTTCTTCTGTCGGGAATTCTCCCATACCCAAGAGTCCGTTTTCTGACTGAAGCATAATCTCTATGTCTTTAGGTACATAATTGGCCACAAGAGTTGGAATACCAATTCCTAAATTTACGTAATAACCGTCTTTAAGTTCTTTGGCGATTCTTTGGGCTATTTGTTCTTTAGTTAAACTCATGACTTCACCGTCCTTTGCTCAATTCGTTTTTCAAATGAACCTTTAATTACTCTATGAACAAAAATTCCTGGGATATGAATTTGATCCGGATCTAGTTCACCAACGTCTACAATCTCTTCCACTTCTGCGACGGTAATCTTTCCTGCTGTTGCAATCATAGAGTTAAAATTTCGAGCGGTTTTTCTGAAAATTAAATTTCCGTAACGGTCTGCTTTCCAGGCACGAACCAGAGCAAAATCAGCTTTGGGATAAGCTTCTTCAAGCACATACATTTTTCCGTTATATTCTTTTGTCTCTTTTCCTTCAGCGACTTTTGTTCCATAGCCTGTGGCCGTATAGAAAGCGGGGATACCTGCACCGGTCGCTCGAATTTTTTCAGCTAATGTTCCTTGGGGAGTAAGTATAACTTCCATCTCACCTGAGAGGAAAAGTTCTTCAAAGAGTTTATTTTCACCTACATAAGATCCAATCATGGTTTTAATTTGTCTTTTTTCTAAAAGTTTTCCCAATCCAAAACCATCGACACCTGCATTATTCGAGACACAAGTCAGACCCTTGACGCCACTATCGGCTACTTTTTGAATAAGTCCTTCTGGGATACCACAGAGGCCAAAACCTCCCACCATAATCCACATATCATTTGAGATGCCACTCAGCGCTTCATCATAAGATGTTACGACTTTATCCAATCCGGCCATCGATACTTCCTTTTTGTGAGAAATTTGTTAAAAAAACAGGCTTAAGACTATAGAAAATTAATACTTTTGGCCAGAAGTACGCAGTGCAATGTGTGTTTATTTTATGGGTATTGTTAAATTAAACTTAAGATTAAAATTTTGGAGTTTTTCTGATGAATAAAATAACAGATTTTTTTACAAGTCTTGCGCAAAAATATCTTCCTAGTGCTTATGTTTTCTCTCTGTTACTCACACTTTTTGTTTTTTTAAGTGGGGTGATTTTTAAACAAAAAAATCCCTTGGTGATGATCGAATATTGGGGAGACGGCTTTTGGAATCTGTTAAGCTTTTCTATGCAAATGACTTTGATCCTTTTGTTTGGATTTACCCTTGCAAAAACAAAATGGGTTCATGCCACTCTCACAAAAACCGCAGGACTGGCCACAAATAATACTTCTGCAGTTTTATTAGTGACACTGGTAAGCTGTCTTGCCTGTTTGTTATCCTGGGGGTTTGGATTAATTGTTTCCGCTTTATTTGCTCTTGAGGTTGCAAAAAAAGTAGAGAAGGTTAATTTTGGGCTGTTAATCGCGGCTAGCTATTCAGGCTTTTTAGTATGGCATGGTGGATTTTCTGGTTCTATACCTCTAAAGCTGACAAATCCCTCTGAGGAGATGAAAACGATCATTGAAAGTGAAGCCCTTCCTTTGAGTCAGACCTTATTTAGCTCTATGAATATCTCCATTGTCTTTATGACAATTTTCACCCTCCTGGTGTTGAATTATTTTTTCAGCAGAGATAAGAGAAATCTCCAAGCCAACTTTAGTGTAGAGGAGAAAGTTGAAAAGAAAGATTCTCTTGCCCCCAAAGAAGGAGCTAAAAAGTTAGAGGACTCCCCACTCTTAAGTCTTACCATTGGGGCATTAGGAATGATATATGCTCTTCAGGTTCTATTCACCGGTGGAAGCCTAAGCTTTAATCTGATTATTTTTATTTTCCTAATGCTGGGAATACTGCTCCATGGTTCACCCAGTAAATTTTACGGCAGTTTTAAGACTTCGGTTGAGCAGAGTGCAGGTATTATATTACAATTTCCTTTTTACGCAGGAATCATGGGGATGATGGCCAGCTCAGGTATGGCGCAAGCATTGAGTGAGTTTTTTGTCTCTCTCGCTAGTCGCGAAACCTTTTTGATCTACACCTATATAAGTGCTGGGATTGTGAATTTTTTTGTACCCAGTGGGGGTGGACAATGGGTCATTCAAGGGCCCATCATTCTACCCGCGGCTAAAGAGTTGGGAGTGAGCCTTCCTAAGGCGGCGATGGCCATAGCCTGGGGAGATGCTTGGAGTAATATGGTGCAACCTTTTTGGGCGCTGCCTTTGTTAAGTATTGCGAAAATAGAATTAAAAGATATTATGGGCTATTTAGTGATCATATTTTTGGCCACAGGACTTGTCACTAGTGCCATTTTTGCCTTAGCTAGTAGCTAAAGGTCACTCTATAATTTTTGCAAGTTATGAATATTGCAGGCTATGATTATGGACTGTGTTTTGCACAGTAAAAGAGCACTAGAGAGAGGTAAAACTAAAGGATGACTATGAAAATTTTACAATTCGTAATTATCATTTTACTGGCCGGCTGTACCTTTGAGAAAGGGTCTGTTTCATCGCAACCAGGAGCGATCAATGCTAAAAAAATGAGTGTCAGCTTTGGGAAAACAGTTAAAACAGGAACACCTAAAAAATTAATTAAATGCAATCAATATTGCTCCATTAATCTACTTAAAAAAACAAATAAAGAAGATTTTAATTATCTCGCATTTGAGAACTTTGGCTTTAGAGGAATCGGAAGATGCAGAGGTCATGCTCTGCTTACACAAAAACTTATTTACTTAGCTCAGTTTGATGCCACTGCTGGTTGTGATTTAGATCAACTTGAATGTGTGCAAACATATCGAGAGGGGATTAATAAAATTTTACATTTTAAAACCCACACCTTTAAAGGTTTTAGCAATATGTACGAATTTTCTGAGCACCCCAAAATCGCCCCCATTTTAAGAGGCATTGTTGCAGGAACATCCAGTCGCTTTAGAGCAGGAAATGGAAAAATAGAAAATCAAACTTATAAAACTCCTCAGCTCAACACTTTCTATGAGATTAAAAGCAGAGTAGAGCGCGGAGAGATGCCTTATGTAGGAGTGCAGGGTTTACTCACCGGGGCCCATGCGGTACTTGCTTATAAAGTTGCTCATGTAGGTTCCCATTCTGTACTTTGTGTAAAAGATCCAAACTACAGCTCAGGCACCGCTCAAATCTGTGAGCATTATTTTTATATTGTCGATGATGAGGTTTATTTTAAACGAGCGGATAAAGATTCAGATAAAATGACATATTTTAGTCTCACAAGTGATGAGGACAAAAGAGTGGTTAAGTATAAATCCGCTCTCAAGGCCCAATGTCTTAGGGAGAGTAAAGCGGCTAAGTTATGTAAATAACGAGTCTTTTGATTAATTTGCTCAGGTGTTTTGCTAATTAGGACGACAAGTCTCATATGAGCGATAATCAGTATGTAAAAAGTGTGACCCATTCCAAAAGATTTCTGCAGGCGGTAGAAGATCTCAAAGAGCAACTCAAGGGACAAAGAGCCGAGACGAGAATCAATAATAAGCATCTCTCACAGATAACGGAATTAGCTAAATCAGCACAGGAAGAAAAGATCGTTCAACTGGAACAAGAGATCGTAAAAATGAAAGAAGATCTCAAGTGGGCCGATACCTCAGCTGAACCAGCAATTGATCTGACTCCAGATCATCTTATGAAAAAACTAAACATTCTCTAATTTATTTAAGACCCACTGGGGATCATCCAACGGTAAATCATGGCCGGCATTGGGGTGTTCAATATATGGGGCATGGAAATGCTTGGCTATATTTTTTGAACATTGAGAAGAAGCTAAGCGATCATGTTTGCTGGCCAAGACAAAAAGCGGAATATTGAGGTGGCCGGGAAGTCTAAACTTTGCAGCTGCAGTTAATTGTTTGAGGACCAGTTTTTTTTCTAAGCTATATTTTCGAGCAATTTCTTCAGACCAATCTAATCTTTTTTCGTCAATCTGAATCATATTCGTTGTGAGTTCTAAAATTTTTTTTTCTCTTTTGCGTATATCTTTTTCAAACATGAGTTCAATAAATGTTTTGATCGCGTAAGGTCTGAGCCTTTGGTAGAATTTAGAGGCTCCTGTTGCTGAGCTATTGATAGTCACAATATTTTTAAAATCCTGGGGATAGCGGTGAGCCCAATCAATGGCCACCATTCCTCCTAGTGAAATAGCGCAAATGCTCCAATCATCTCCCTGAGTGCGAGATTTTAGAAATTCAGCTCTCAATTCATCGGTGATGTCAGCAATACTCATGGATTGAGCTTGATGTCCTTTTTCTATCCCTGGAAAGTTGAGTCGCAATACTTGATCTGAGGAGTTGGACAAATCCTCTGCAAACTTACCCCAGTGATCAATATGACGACCAAGGCCTCTTAATAATAGCCATTTCATAAACATGTCCTTTACAATAGATTTTAGGAGGAGCTTATGAAGATTGCAATCATAGTTTTACTAGTGTCACTTTCTAGTAGTTTTGCCGGGAGTATTTGTACTCATAAAAATCAAGTTTATTTTAATACGCAAATTCAAACGGGTATTTTTGCAGACACAGGGCGATGTTTTATCTCTCTCTCAAAACAATATAAACCTAATCTTATCTATAGATCCCATTTGTTTACTTCTCTAGGTGAGCATATGGTTTTTAATTCATTTGGACCAGGGCCTATTGCCACCCATACAGGGGCAAGAGTTTTTCTACACCTCCCAAGAGTACAGCCTTTTAGTTATCAGCTAGCGGATGCCCTCGTTACCTTGACCCTTCCTAATGGAAACCAAGTGATCTTTGATGCAAAAAATGCTCAAGTTATAGACTCAATTGGCTTCGATATGCAGGAATCTCCAAGTGTGAATAGAAATAATCTGGGTGGGATCAATGTCTATTCTTCCGATCATACTTGGCTCGATTTTGGTTTTACTTTGGGGTACTCACCTCTGGCAGATTTAAATCGAGAGTTTGAAGTTCATTTCCCTGATCAAGTTTGTAGCGGTGTGAATCGTGATTTATTCACTCTGGTCAATGGAAACGTTGTTTGGAAATACAAGAGTGATCAGGCTCTTTTAGCTAAGTTAGAATCTCTTTGTCTTTAATAAGGTGTGAAATACCTAGAGCTTGATGAGCAGACATTTCTGATTAAAATCACAGATAATGATATGCACCCCTATCTGCAGCAAGGCGACTTAGTTAGAGTGGAGAAACCAGGAAATGATTTATTTCTCTTGGGGGATATCATTGTCTTTAAAGAGCCTCATTTTAAAAAACATCTTGTTCATCGGGTGATAAGCTCAGGTTTTAAAGGTGACGCTAAAGCTGAACTGGCGCCCCCTTTTGATTTTGAACTAGTTGGGCTGGCCACTCATAGGGTCATCTTTTGTGAAGATGATAAAGTTAAGATTATTCCTTTGAGGTATAGATTATTCCAGTTTTTATTTGCAAAGGTTTCTGGGCTTTCCCTTAAATTCAAGGTCGCTCAAATTGTGTTGATGGCCATGGGAGTGTGTGTGAGAGCTTTTGAAAATATGAAGACAAAAAAGGTCAGCATGAAGCTGACCTTATTGAGTTAAAAATTTATTTTAGTAATCTTCGTCAGATGCGCTTGAATCTGAAGTCGTAATTTCTTCTTCATACACTTCATCAGACACTGGCATGCTATCATCTTCTACGATTATTTCTTCGTTATCTGAGTCGAGATTTAAGTCACTCTGAGCGTATTCGCTATTCGCCCAAACATTTGCTGTTACTAGTAATAGAATTAAAAACTTCATCATAGGTTCCTCCTGATATAGGGTATTATCGTCCACTTTTTTATTATGTTATAATCGTTTTATTTGCTATAATAGTTAGGAAAAAACTAAGTGAGATTTTATGGAAAAACCTAACTACAACCATCTCTATTATTTTTATATCGTTGCCCGAGAAGGGTCGATCAAAGCTGCTGCGGACAAGCTCCATGTGTCTCAACCTACTATTAGTGATCAAATAAAACTGCTAGAGGAATTTTTTCAGACCAAACTCTTTGAACGTAGAAATAGATCCTTGGTACTGACAAAAGCTGGAAAGCTTGCCACCCAATATGCTCAAAATATTTTTGATCAAGGTCAAGAGCTCACCATGCGTCTTAGAAATAAATTACAGCTGCCTAAGTCTTCAATAGATATTGGAATTACCCAGCATATGAGTCATTTCTTTCTCTATGATAGTTTACTTCCTTTGCTAGAAACAGGGGAAGCTGTGGTTAAAATCACTGAGCAACCTAGGCATTTGCTATTGGCCGAATTAGAGGAGGAAAAACTCGACCTTATCTTCTCAGATAGCAACGAAGGGTTGAGTCAAAGTATGAATGCCTATCGCTTTGGGGTCAATAAGACTTATGTTCTTGCCCATAAACAATTTCGAAAATACAAAAAGTCATTTCCTGAGAGCCTTGGGGAGCTGCCGTGTATGCAATACACCAGTGATTCTCAACTTCGCTATGAAATAGAACTTTATTTTGCAAAATATGGTCTCGCACCCAAAGTGATTGGAGAAGCAGACGATATCGAGTTGCTACAATTGGTGTGTGAGAGAGGGCTTGGCTTTATCATCGTCCCAGAAGTGGCCAAAAAACGAATGCTGCAAAATAAAGATCTTATGGTACTGGGAGAGTTGGCCGAGCTGCAAACAACTATTTGGTGTATTAGTAAAAAATCTTATGATGGGGTGGGGCAAACCCTACTCAAATAAAATTAGTAAAACTCTCGAGTAAATAGCTCCAGCTCTTTGACTAAGTTATTGATTAATGGCGAACCAAATTTATAACGTGAGTAACAAATCGAAATATTATGTTTGGTTTTGGTGAGCTTGGGAAATTTAGTGGGGTTAATTTCTTTGAGCTTTTTTGCTTTAACTAAATCCCTGGCCACTTGAGTGGGAAGAATACCTATGCCCACACCACCACTGGTCAGGGCCTTAACCGTTTCTAAGCTAGATGCTTCATAAAGATGATTGTCTTCTCGGTATTTATTAAGAAAGGTTCCAATTTTTTGATCCGCTAGCTCTACTGTTTGATTCATGATGATCAAAGGGGCTGATTGGTGGTCTTTATAAATTTTTGTATCAGTTGACTCATAATAAGCAAATTTATCTTCAGCGAGTTTTTCATTTATCGTGTGTTTTGATTCTTTGGGCTCAATAATAAAAGCGAGATCACATTGCCCATCAATGAGCTTTTTATGCATTTGATTACTGCGACCTGTGAGTAGTCGAATGGTTAATTCCGGATAAACTTTATTGATGTAGTTGATAAACTTAGGCCAAAAATAAACTGCAATACTATCATAAGTGCTAATAGTCACACTGGTGTTCATTGGATTCTCCATTTTGGAGATGTCGTCTTGCATTTGTTCAATATGAGAGAAAAGAATCATGCAATATTCATAAATAATATTTCCTTCTACCGTGAGCTTCACGCCTTTGGGAGTTCGGATAAAGAGCTCTTTTTGTAAATCCTCTTCTAGAATTTTGATCGACTTGGTAAGGGAGGGCTGAGTAATATAGAGCTTTTTAGCTGCTTTATTGAATGAGCCCATTTTGGCGATGGCATAGAAATAATTAAGTTTTTCGAGATGATCTATTAGCATATAGCCATTAGTTATGGCCTATAGTCTTAAAAGTCAATTTATTTATATGTCAAAAGTTGTTAAAAAATCTTTAGGAACTAACTCAAGGAGAAATTATGCAAAAGTTATTCAGTTGTATCCTCCTCATCGCTTCTTTTCAACTAATGGCCCAGGAAGGAAGAAATGTCTCGGAGTACAATTTAAATGAGCAAGGGGTGGGGCTTTTTCACCATATCAATGGCAAGGTCTATGATCCCGTTTCTTTTTTCCCTGAAGGGGGAAGCACTCCACTTATAGGTAAGAAAGAATTTGCTCTTATGTATGATCAAGTAGAGTATTTCTTTGCCAATGCAAAAAATATGAAAACCTTTTTAACAGATCCTCTCAAGTATGAGCCCACTTATGGGGGATGGTGTGCCCGGGCCATGGTGGTTGGAAGTAAGATAGATATTAAACCCGAGTATTTTACCGTTGATGGACGTAGAATTTTCTTTTTCGTCAACAGCCGAGCGAAGAGATTTTTTGACCGTGACATTAAAGGTAATGCTGCTCAAGCTGATGCTCATTGGAAAAGAATCTCCGGTGAAAGCCCACGACTCTAACTAAAAGAGAAATGAAGATGAAGCAAACTTTATTGATGACCATTTTTTTCTTAATGCTAAGTTGTAACTTAGAACTGATCATTCAAGAGAGATCGGATTTAGAGTTTGCTGATTCACAAAGCTTTGCTCTTTCAAGTTCGATTGATTTTGCAGAGATAAAAAAAGAAATACTAACTCCTCATTGCATAGATTGTCATAGAGATTATTCTCAGTATGAAGCTGTCTTTGATCAAAGTAAACAAATACAAGAAGAAATTGAAAACAATCGAATGCCAAAGAATCAATCACCGCTTACGAGAGAATTAAAGCAAATGGTTAACTCTTGGGTGAGTGCAGGAGCACCTTTCTCAGTAGAGAATCAAAAACCTGACGAGATCAAACTTGCACCCCATTGGGAATCGTTGTCGCAAAAAGTCTTTTTCCCAAAATGTGTTCGATGTCATAATCCGAATGGACAAGCGAGCTTCTTCCCATTGGATAAGTATGAAGACTTTGTGAAAAACCAAGACTATCTTCTCAATAATTTTGAAGATGTGGAGAATAGTTTATTAGTTGAAGTGCTCACTGATCCAGTAGAGCCTATGCCACCGATTTGGTCAGAACTTGAAAGAGTTTCAGCTGAAGAGTTGGCCGTGATTAAAGAATGGATAAAGAATAAAATTCCGAGGAAATAATGTTAAGTCATATTAAACGAAAAAAATTTCAAGTTGAACAATCTCGCGCTATAGCTCAGGAACTCTTAGATATTTTTCGTGCGAGACGAAGCACCCGTGATTTTGTGTCTGAAAAAATTGATGATGAAATTATTGAGAATGCGATTCGCGTGGCAGGAACAGCCCCCAGCGGTGCTAATAAGCAGCCCTGGCACTTTGTAAGTGTGGGAGATGAAAACATTAAATCCGATTTACGGCTGGCGGCCAAAAAACAAGAACTAGATTTTTATATCAATCGGCCCAATCAACAATGGCTTAAAGATCTCAAGCATATTCACACCAACGAAGATAAGGAATTTCTTTTACATGCTTCCCATTATATTTGTGTTTTTTACCGCAACACTGATGAAGAGGGGAAAAATTATTACGCTAAAGAGTCCACAGGTCTGGCCACAGGAATGCTTATTTCCGCACTTCATTTAAGTGGGGTCTCCTGTTTAACCTATACCCCTAAAAATATGAATTTTATGCGAGAATCCCTCAACTTACCTAAAGATTTCAAACCTTTTATGATGATTGTTGCAGGAATCCCCCCGGAAAACCTTGAAGTTCCAGTGCTTAAACAAAAATCACTTGATCAGATAAGTGACTTCTATTTCTAAATTAATGTTTTACTAAAACAGTCCGATAAGAAAGAAGTGAAATATTTTATTCTTTTATACATCCTTATGGTTATGTGTTCTCAGGTTTTTGCTCAAAATGCTAGACCCACTGGTGTCTATTGGGATGGGACTATCATTGACTCTGTGCCGCTTCCTCTCCATGGTTGTGGTTATAAACACCTTAATGAACAGTATATGGAATGGCATGGTCTCACACAAGACTGGGTTAAAATTTGGGGGACAGACCCTTTGATATCCATGATTCAAAACGCAGCAGCTGATATTAGACGTCGCTATCCCGGATGTGATCGCCTCCAAGTTGAAGACTTAAGTGCTGAGAATGGGGGAGATGTAGATGGTCACAAATCTCATGAAAATGGTCTAGATGTGGATCTAGGTTTCTATCGAGAAGATTGTATTGAGCATGATCCCGTGGCCACTAATGAACCTTATGCTCCTTCCATGGTGGTGAACGGTCAAACATCGAGTAATTTTGATTTAGAGCGGAACTGGGAGCTTATGAAAGCGCTTCATCGTTATGGGGATGTGGCACGAATCTTTATTGATCAGACCTTAAAAAACTCATTATGTGAATACGCCAAAGCCCGTGGTGAATATAATGATAATAGAGAAGTTCTAAGAAGTCTCAGGCACGTCACAAATCACGCCGATCATATTCATGTTAGACTCAACTGCCCAGAGAATGCTACAAACTGCACTAATCAAGGGGCCCTTACTGGTGGCACAGGCTGTCCTTAATTTATAATTTTGTTTGTTTAAAAATATCGATCATTTTTTGACTGATAGGGTTGGTGTGCTTTTCTTTTCTATAAATAAGACAGATTTTATCTTTAAATGTGGGAGCTCCAGAGATCGCTTTGAGATTTTTAAAATTCTGCGCCACTCGCGTAGGTAAAAGTCCATGGCCTAAACCACTCGCTGACAATTTCGCAATCACTTCTAAATTTCCAGAATGAATATGTCCATTATACTGAGTTGATTTTTTTCCCAGCTTTTTAAGTATAAACAGAGACTGAGCAAGTTCAGGATCATAAATTAACTTTTGTGCTTGTTTTCTAGCCCCGAAGAGAGTGACTATGTCTTCACCCAGAGGATGGATAACGAGGTCAGGATGCTCAATAGGGTTAATAACCAGAGCAAAGTCTATCTCCCAGTTAATAACTTTTTTTGAGATTTCTCTGGATAAACCATGATGAAGTCTAAAATTTATATAAGGGTATTTTTCAAGAAATTTAGGGAAAATAAGATGGAGAGTATATAAGGCCACTGAAGGGTGAACACCCAGAGAAAATTCTCCTCTCGCATTTTCATTATCTGTCGTCAGGATTGATTGTGACTCTTCCCAAAGAAGAACGAGTTTTTTGGCCCTGCCTAAAAATTCTTCCCCCACCTTTGTTAGTTGCACTCCATTCTTTTGTCGCGTGATAAGCTCTGCACCTAATTCGCTTTCAAGTCTTTTGATGGAATAGCTAAGTGTTGGTTGAGTCATGCCTAAGACTTCAGAAGCCCTAGTGATATTGAGCGTGTTGCAGACGGCTAGAAAGTTTTTAATATCATCAAGGGATAAAGACATAAAAATACTTTATCACAGAAATTAAAATATACAATTATATTTATGTCTTATTGTCATTTATAACTAGCTATAACATCAGTAAAGGAGAAAGCTATGCAAGATGTTTCACGCAGAAAATATTTAAAAACGAGTTTAATGACAGCGGGGACACTTTTATTCGCTGGAAGAGTCAAAGCGAATACTTGCTCTTTAACACCTGCTCAAACAGAAGGCCCATTTTATCCTATCGAAGATCAAAACGATAAAGACAATGATCTCACCCAGGTGCGTGGCTCTAGAGAATCGGCACAAGGAGAAGTGGTCATCATGTATGGAAAAGTGACAGACCAAAATTGTCTGCCCGTTACAGGTGCAATGGTAGAAATTTGGCAAGCGTGTGCTTCAGGAAAATACAATCATCCCGGAGACCCCAATCCTGCGAAGTTAGATCCTAACTTTCAATATTGGGGTCGAGCGGTGACCAATAAATTAGGAGAGTATCAATTTAAAACTATTAAGCCTGGCCATTATCAGGCAACATCCACATGGATGAGACCAGCTCATATTCATATGAAAGTTCATAAAAGAGGATTTGAGGAACTTACCACTCAAGTGTATTTTAAAGATGATCCTTATAATGCTGAAGATCGAATTTTGCAGTCCTTAAGCGTTACGGAGCAAAACAATGTTACTGTCGATTTCAAAAAAGCAGTGAATGCTCAAGGAAAGCCCATTTCTGGACCTAGAAAAGGTCAATTTGATATCAGTATACGTTCCTATTAAAATTTGGTTTAGCAGACTTCCAGTTGAGGAAAAGCAGTTGTTAATTCATTTCGTCGAAAGGATTCGAAAGCAATAGACTTGGGAATAATAGTTTCGACTTTAATCGGTGCTCTATTTTCGCGGATCATAACCAGGCGAATACCTTTGGGAAATAATTCAATAAAGGCCATGAGTTTGGCAAAGGAAGGAAGTAACGTGAAGCGTTCATTAATAAATAAAATGTATTCATTTCTAGCGGAAATTGCATTTAAGTTAAAGGTCAGTAAATCAATGATATAATTGATGTTAAAAACCGAAATGGGTTCTTCACAGATATCTCCCACTAATGAACGGACATAAAGATCGTTTTCAGGATTGGTTTCTGCAATGATGACACTGAATTTATTTTCCATAATAAACCTCACTTGTTTACCTACACATATTGTTGCAGTAAGTTGTGGGGTTGTGGAAGATAAATCTTCTTACTTTCGTATGATTTAAATATGTATCTTTTGTGTAGCAAAGTTCACATTTAGAAGCTAATTTCTTTTTGCAACATGATGGTTTCTTTAGAATCCGTATCTTTTGGCTCAAAAGTGGTTACAACTGCCCAAGTATTGGTGATTCTTTTTCTAAAAGTGAGGTTATTCACCTGGTCCCAATTTGTCCCTATGCTCACACTTGCTCCCCCCGGTAGCCCAACGACCGCGTTGTAGGTGTTGGTTTCGGAGTCATAACTTACGCTATCAATGGGGGTGGAAGCAAAAGCCCAGATGGAAAAAAGCCCCAAGGCACGATTGGAAATTGCATTTTGAGTGCTGCCCACACTGGCCTGATCGAGCCCTGTGAGTTCATTAGACTTTCTACGATAGAGGAGTAGTGAAATATTATCTTCTCTTGGAAGGCTAGGAAAGCTTGAAAGAAGAAGTCTAGGTTTGTCAGCGGAGCCTACTACATTTAATATTATTTTATATCCTTGTATTTCGTCTTCAAAGGTAAGATCAATCAAGGTGCTTTTACTCTCTTTAGAAACATTAATTTCTTTGATGAGAAGTTCTCTTTTTAGATACACAAGTTTTGCTTTATCACTCGCATCGATATTCAGTGTTAATTTTTGAGGAGTGACATGGATTTTTGCCCCTAATGCCAAGTAAGGCTCAAAGAACTGATTATGTATTTGAATGGATTCATTATTGCTCGTTACAATTTTTAAATCGTAGTCGAGAGATGACTTTTTCTTTTTTTCAAAACGGATTTCTTTATTAATTTTACTGGATGGAGCGACATTAGGAATTCCGTAAAGTGGGTCAATATCCGGCACGAAGAACTTTAAGCGTGCAAGCTGAAAATCTCCCTTTATTAGGGTGGGTTGGTATTGCTGATTGAGTTTAACATAAGATTCCAATCTTCCTTTGAGTTGGACATTTTTGTTTTGCAATAAATCAAATTCTGCTTCAAGAGGAAACTCGAAATAATTGAGTTTCTCATCAAGTTTTCCGGTAAGTTTGACTTGTCCTTGTAGATTGTTGAAAGGGGCTGGAATAGCGAAAGGAGTTGAGCGCAATTCTTTTTCAATTCTTTGAAATTTTTTGATATCCACCAGAACATTGAGCTTTTCAAGCTTATATTGCAACTCGCTTGAGTTAAAGCTCAAAAAGAGCTGAGAGTTGAGTTCAATGTCAAATGCATTAGACTTCTTTCCCTCTCCTCTGGCGTTGAGAATGATAAAGTTTTCATGGTTATTAAGATTGATCTTATTTGCTAGCTCAATATCAGCCTGAATATTAAAATTGAAATTCTTTTTGATTAAGGCACTAAAGTCTCCTTGGTCACAGTTGAGCTTTATCTGTTCTTGGTAGCCAAACTTAGAATGGCACTGTAGACCACCTAGTTTATATTTTTGAGTGTAATGAAACTTGTTGAGCTGAAAATCAAGTTTAAACTGCTCTGGCATGAAGTCCATATCGATCATTGATTTTAAGTGTATATCACCCATCGAGAGCTCAGGATTAAGTTTTACCTCAGGCTTTTGACCCAGTTGTATATTGATGGGGGTGCTCATAGCTAGCTTATTTGTTTTATAACGAAGCCAACCTTGCAATTGATCTTGATTCTCTTTTCTTTTAAGTTCAAGGGCAATCGTTTGGATCTTCTCACCTGATCTAAGTTGGATCTGTGGAAAACTCAAAAAGATATTTTCAGCGGGAATACTCTTGAGCTGATCTCTTATCATTTCCAGATAATAACCTATGTCGATGAGCGCACTCTCTTGCTTCGGTGCTTTTTCTGTAGAAGGGAGGGTGAAGTCTATCTTTTCAGAAGCAGCATGAACTTTTACAATTTCAAATTGAGGAAGATCAAGTAAATCAAAACGCACTGCTACTTCTAGCTGATCTAAACAAGGGTGATTACCCATGAGCTTGATGCAAATATCTTCTCCTTGAATGTGTATAAATTTTTGCGTTAAAGATTCGTTTTCCCAGCTAAAATTTATATCCTCTAGGTTGATTTGATATTCCTCTAGATATTTATCATTAGCATATTTGACACCTTCCCAGATAAGATGACCTGAATTTAATATATACAGAGCTAGCCCTATGAAAACAAAAATAAAGAAAAGGATTAGTCCCAGAAACTTTTTCAAAACTCTCTCCCATAGCTAAAATATAAATTGGTTCCTTCTTTTACCAAGGGATCATGAGGTGTTGTGTTCCCATAAGCCACATTCAAGCGGAAATTTCCAATTGGACTCTCAAATCTCAAACCAATCCCCGGGGAATGATAGAGTACATCTGTAAACTGCATGGTCTTCAGTCCATTTTTGGCAAAATCATAAAAGAGATAGGGTTGGAGTTGATAGGGAAGGATTTGATTAAAGCGACTCTCAAAGGAGAGGTGAGCAGTGGTTAAAAAACCTTTTTCATCATTATTAATAGTTTTTCTTCCAAAGCCCCTTATATCATCTTGACCACCTAAGTACAGGCGATAAGCCTGGGGAACATCTTCAAGGCCATCGGTAAAAAGAGTATGATAAAAAAAACGAACACCTAAAATCGTTTTGGGGGGAGCAAAGTTTTGATAATTACTCAAATAAGTTCCACTCACACTAACTTTAGTTCCATTATTTTTCTCGTCTTCATTTAAACCTTGAAAGTAATTGGCCTGAACACCCCATCTATGACCCATTCGCGGGGAAGCCTGAAAATATTCAAAATAATGAGTTGTTTTACTTCCACGTAAATTTAGGGTGATTAATTCTAGGTTTTCTGGCAGATCACTATTGAAATTGGTTTCACTGAGTATACCAGGCTCAAACTCATAGACATATTGGGACCAATAAGTTTCTTTGGTTTGAATGAGACCTACACTTAAACTTCTTTGTTCTGATTCAAAAATATCTTCTACGTTTTTTACATACTGGGCCAAAGGGACAATAGAAAACCGTGGCCTAGAGGTAATGGGATAATAATTTACACCCACCTCTAGCAGCTGTTTTCTATTGGAAAAATAGAGTCTTGAAGTGAGCTGTGAGCCTCTATCATCCAAACCTGTATTTCGATAGCGAGTTTCGAAAATAGGAATTTCTTCCGATGAACCTCCAAAACCAAAGATGATGGAGTGAGGCTTTTTATCCAGAAACTTTTGCTCAATAACATGAGGGGTTTCACAGTTGTGTTCGAAATAAGAATAAGTCACGAGCCCTGATTGAATTACTCTTTGAGTGGTTAAATTGAGAAAGTCTTCATTATAAACGCTGTTCTTAATTACAGCATCATATCTTGAAAAAATAGTGGGTATGAACTCTGTATTGTTTTCTCTCTTAATCGTTTTAATTTTTATGCGCTCTCCAACAGAGACGAGTAATTTTACTTCTCCTGTCAGAAAAGAGGCCCTTCCTTCTATGTCAGCGCAGGGATGGCCAATACGGTTCAGCCTTGAAGTCGTCCAAGCTTTTATTTTGTTTAAATTATCAGGAGTGAGTTCTTCTTCCAGCGGACCGGTGTATTGCACGTCATAAAATTTTTCAGGGACACCCTCAAAGCTGATTTTTTTTATATTAACTTTTTCTCCAATATCGACATAGAGATTTTGATTTTTGTGTTCAAAACTTGGTTGGTAATAACCGCGACTTTGAAGAAAAGTTTGGATTTGGAATTTTTTTTGATTAATAGGAATGACGGACCAACCCTTTGTTTTTCCATCACAGATAAGCTTTTTTTCATTCTCGCTAAACTCTACACGCTCACTGGTAAGGTAGAGACCATCACACACTTGCTCTGCAGCAAATAATATCTCTATCGTAGAAAATAGAATAATTACAAAGAGTTGTACTTGTTTCATGCCAAAACATACATAAAACTATAACTTGCCTATGTAAAGATAAGTTATGAACACATTAGCTTTTCTTAGTATAAATGCCGCCCATTTTGCAAATAATCTTGCCATAAGTGTTCAAAAGTTTTGGCCAGAGTCTGGCTCTCTAAATCATTTTTAACGAACTCTTGAGTCCATTCATCATTAAAATTATCTCTACGTTCAAATTGAAATAGATGTTCCCGATCACTGAAGCTTTTCATCTCTTCCGGATGTCTGAGAAGAAAACCATTGATTTCTATAAGTTCATTAATCATCTTCCAGGAACCAAGGTGATACATCAAAAAAGGTTTTGATAGCGAAAGTTCACGGATTTCTTGTTTTTTGATTAAAGCAATGACTCGTTGAAAATCATTAGATCGCTCCATTCGTTCATCTGTATCTCTTGAAGTTTTTTCTAATCCTTCAAGTTTTTTTAATAGAGCGGGTATCAATTCCTGCCTATCAGATACACTTGGGTTAAACTCATAAGCTTGAACACGATTAGTGCTGTCTTTGAGTTTAGAGAAATGATTTATATAATGACTGCTGGCAAAAAGAATTGTTTCATGCTGAGTCTGCTCACTTGTTTTGAGCAATCTTTTTAAAAGTTGGCTACGTGAATCTTCATATGATTCTTTGCTGAGCTTTATGGTATTAGTGGGTTCCTCTTCTGTGTAAGTTTTATTTTCTCTTACAAAGGCTTCTAAGCTAGCTGGTAGGTCTGTTTTTTGTTCTTTAAGTTGGGTTTGATAAGAATAAAGTTTTATATATTCATCGGTTAATAAAATCACAGATAACTTGGGGCTGTCATTTGATGCTATAAGTGGGAGCACGAAGGGCTTGTCTGAGATAATAAAATCATTTTTTACCGGCACAGTAATATTATTGGGGTAAACTTTTTGATCATTGAAATAGAGAGCGACATATTCATCTTGAAGAGTCACCTCATTCTTTAAATTCAACTCTTGTCCCTGGACTTTTTGATCGTCTAGAATGCTGTCAATAATCTTAAGCTGAATATTTTTTTTAGATAATTCACTTTTAGCTTTTTTTAAATCGGTTTTTACTTCTTCAAAGCTATGATCCACATCTGACCAATTATGGAAAAGACTTAAAACAGGGGTTGATCCCTTTTGCAGTTCTGTTATCTTTTGAATATTTGACATGCTCACATCCTTTGTTAATAAACTGTTAGAAATTTATGTAAAGTTCACTCATTTCCAATATAACGAGCAAATACTAAAAAATATTCAACTTGGGATTAACTCTTTATTGCCATAATTTTACATTTTTTATACTAAAGAAAGATAAGCTAAAATTTTATTAAGGATTTAATATGTTCATTCGTTTTCTTGGTTTTTTATCAATTGTGCTCGTTGTTAATTCTTCTGCAGATGAGCTAAAACTTGAAAATTTTAAAATTGGTGCTCGTTTGCAAGGTATGGGGACTTTCTCTGAAGATGATCAAGATTTCTTTTTAAGGCGAACTCGACTTAATATTAGTTATAAATTAAATGATGAAAGTAAAATTGTTTATGATATTCGTAACGATAACTCTAATCAGGAAGATAGAGGTGATGGAGAGTTTGCTATTGGAGATGCTTACTGGCAAAGAGATATCAATCAATACACAATAAAGAATATAAGGTTTTTTAGAGCAAAAGTTGATGTTTCTTATTCTCAAACTTCGAGTTCAAAAAACTTATTTAATCCTGAACGAACCATTGTCGCCGAACTGGCATCAGATTTTGTTGTGCAAAATAGACGGGCCAATAATATTCAGCTTAATGGAAACTTCCACAAAGCGGCTTATCAGCTCGTGGTTTCAGATGGTGTTCAGTCCTCTGACTTGGAAGATTTAAATGGTAATGAAATTGATTCAGTTCAAAAACAGAAATTAACTTATGGAGGAAAAATTAGATATTTCTTCATAGGTGACGCCTCCAAAAATAAAGCCCAAGATACTTTCTATGGTCAGGTTGATACCTTTTCACTTGGGTATGGCCTATTTCTCAATGATCGTATTGAAGTGGAAAATACAGCAGGTGGCTTACAAGAATTTAATTTTTCAAGAAAATTGCAAAACGTTGAACTCTCATACGCGAATAAATATTTTAGAATTTTGGCCGAACATTTTAGTTACTCAAATGATCTCATAGATTTAACTGCTCAAAATAAAGAAGATATTTTAACGGATTCTGTAGGAAGTTATATCCAAGGTGAAATTTATATCGGACATTGGGCCCCTTATTTGATTACGGAGAAGCTTACTCAAGACGAAGATAGCAACGGTGATGAAAGAGTGACAAATTCAACCACGGCTGGACTAAACTATTATCCTTATTTTGATGAGAGTTTGCGATTTGGCGCGTTTACAACTTCGACAGAATTTTCAGAAGCCTTAGATAAAGATGATGAGTATAAATATGGTCTTTATATCATGCTAGACGTTTAATTTATTCGCTAAGCTTAGTCTCATTTTTATTGATTTCTTCTTCCATCTCAGCCCCATCGAGCACTTCTAGTAAAAGTGAGGATGAAAGCAGTGTTCGATGAAGATTGACCATAATACTCCAAGGATTATTCGCAGAAGCTTCGGCCATTGTGATTGCTTCTTGATACTTTCGTGCTAATTGAGAATGTCTCTCTCTAAGGTCAGAAGAGATATTTTTATTACTTAGTTTTGATTCGATAAGCTTTAAATTTTCTTCAAGAGCTGCAAACTCTAGCATATGATACTGGTTATAATAATATTCAGTTCTCTCTTCACTCAAAGGTCTATGAAACATGTCAGTTTCATCATAGAGCTCTAAATCAAGAGTCTTAATTCTTTTAGATAATTCTTCATTTTTCTTATATTTTCCACTGATTAGATAATCTCTCGCTACGAGTATATCTTGAGGAGTAAAACTGGCACTCAGGGCTTTATTTTCTGCTTCTATGTAAGCTTTCATGGCTTGGCGAATGAGTTTTTTGTTGTTTTTACTTCCACGAGTATTAGCGATAATGGCTTTTTTTCTGAGATTATTCGCTCGCTGATACTCTGCTAAGGCCAATACATCTGCATGCATATTTTTGGCCTCATGATGAAGTTCATTTAAATCATTTAGAGTGAGGTGGCTTTTAGAGACATTTTTATGAGTACTACAAGACAAGGATATCATACTTATAAAAATTAAAGCTATAAGATTACTTATTCTCATAAAACCACCTTTTTGTTATTTTAGAACATATTTATATTGGCCGTAAATCCAACGTTTGTGTTTTCAGCTTGTAAATTCTCATAAGCAAATTGAATATTTGGATAGAGAAATACATCTCTGTTTAGAGAGATCCCAAGACCGACAGATTGAGTGATAGGTCTTTGTTCATAATCATTCACATCAGCTACAGTATTTTGATACCAATTACTTCTGATAATTGTTCTCAGATTAAACATATCATTTATGACATATTCAGCTTGAGGTAAGAAGCCAAAGACATCTCTATTTTGGAAAGCAAGAAACTCTTCAACATCCTTATCAAAGAAGTAGCGATTGTAGAGAACAAGTGCTCCTAGTGAAAAGGCACTTCCGCCGAAGTCATACATCGTGTTGAGGCTAAAATCTGCAGAGTTTTGATACCCAACATCTGTTAAATTACTCGCAGTATATTGAGTCATCCCACCGGTAAATACAGTCTGAACATCAAAGAAGCGATTCATATGGGTATAAGAAAGATAAGGGTTAGAAGCGTCTAGATCACCTTTATTCTCTTCAAATTCTCGCTCTGCTCTTTGATCATCTGTTTCAATTGTATCATTGAAGGGGGCCAGCATTTGCAGCCCTGTTCCGAGGTTTAAACGATTAAGCTTATCAAGTCTGTAACTAGCATTAACTGTTCCGTTAATTCCTGAAATACTCGTGGTGTCACCGGCATTAGCAATATTGGGTCGGTCAGCTGCTAATGGCTTTGCAAGTGATCCCCCATTATAGCTCATACTCATATTCATACTCAGTTTTGATAGGGATCCTGTTTGTGCCCGAAATCTTCTGTTGGTGATAAGTTTATCTGCCTTATCTTGGGCGTCTGAGGCTTTCCCTTGGATCTCTGTCGTACTTCGATTCTCATTTGGAGCATCTTCTTCTTGAGCGAGGACATTATTTCCTATTGTCATTGTAAGCATGATTGTCACGGTTAATAAGCGGTTCATAAAATCTCCTTTATATAAATGAAAACCTCTCCCACGGTAGACAATATATATAAATTCTAAATCTACATTAAGTTATATTTTGTATAGTTTTTTACATAATTAAAGAGGTTAGCGATCTCCTCCATTTAAGTAAAATACATCCATTGGGTGGAGCTGAGACATAAAGTCTCTTCGATCATTTTCAATATCAATGATATCCCCAATTTTATCCACGGTGATCTCTATGTTTTTATATTTCTTCTTGTACAAGTCTTTCAGAGCGAACTCAAGACTAGCGATCTCTTTATTATTTTTTTTCTCTTTCAAAGAATTCTCAATGATTTGTTGCATGAGTTGAGATTCCCTCATGTAGAGATCTCTTGAGTTTTTAAAACTGGTGCTAAAAACTTCTTTTAATTTATTTTTTTGTTGGGCATCTAGTTTGTCATTGCTCTCTATGAGCTGTGAGACTTTTTTTTGCTTAGCCGTTATAGTGACAGGGTCATTGGTGTAGGATTCTTTTACTGCATCTGAGCGTTGACTCGCACAACTCATACACAAGCTCACGAGTGAGGCTAAGGTTAAGAATATTGTTAATGACTTTTTATTCATTTCTTCCTCCAAGTTTTCTAAGATTAATCTAAACTAAAACCAAACTCTTTTCACTTAAAGATTTGAAATGTGTACAAAAATAAAAGAAACATCACTTGAATTCGATTTTACCAAATAATTTCATTTAATTTATGTATGTGAATACTCGCTTTTTTGGTAAAATAAAGCAATGAAGACATCCTTTGATAACACATTTATGAATATCTCGAGGGGATTTAAACTTGACTCTACTTCAGATTTACAAATTGAATTAGATCGAATTACTTATGAAGTCTGCCAAGTTATACCTTCAACTCGAGTGAGTATTTGGATATATAACGCTAAAAAAAATCTCATCCTCTGTAAATCACTCTATTGTCAAAAGGCCAAAGAGCATTCTTCTGGACAAGTTCTTTTAGAAAAAGACTATGCCGAATACTTTAACACTCTTAAACAAGAGCGTTTTATTCTCGCACCCGATGTTCATACTCATGAAGCCACCCGATGCTTTAGTGAAAGTTATTCTAAACCACTGGCCATTGAATCATTGTATGATGCACCCATTAGAACCGCCGAAAAAATGATTGGCGTTCTTTGCATAGAATATTTTGAAGTAAAAGACTATTGGAGTTCCGAAGAAAGATATTTTATCAACTCGATAGCTGACTATTTAGGCAAGGTTTACGAGAAGTATAAAGTTTTGGAGTTGGTTGAAAGTTTAGAGTTTAAAGTCAAAAAACGTACCAGTGAGTTAGAGAAAACACTAAAAAAACTGAAAGACACTCAACAAGTTTTAGTAGAGCGTGAAAAACTAGCAGGGTTAGGAACTATTGTTGCTGGGGTGGCCCATGAGCTTAAAAACCCTCTTAACCTCATTCTAAATTCAAATGAGGCACTGATTGAGATCCATAAGAAAAAACAAAATCGAGATCAATCTTTGGAAAATTTACTTTTTGTCATTAAAGACGCTGCAAACAGGGCCAATAATATCATCAAAGATATGTTAGGAAGCTCTAAAGATAGAGAAGAAAAAGTAGATGTGAACCTAACTGAGATCATTGAGATGGCGATGAAATTAGCGATGCATGGGAATTCAGATAATGATTTTAGGCTGCATCATCAAATTAAAGCTCCTGAGCTCATAAACATAAAAGCCGCTAGAGAAAAAATGCAAAGAGTATTCATCAATATTTTTGAGAATTCAATTTATGCTCTGCGGGCAAAATGTAGAGAAAATACTTCTTATTCTCCTCAACTTGATGTTAAAGCTATAACAAAAGATCATTCCGTATTTGTTAAAATAACTGATAATGGTTGTGGAATACCTCAAGAGAAAGTGAAACGGGTTTTTGAGCCTTTTTACTCTTCAAAGGTAGAAGATGGTGGCACAGGATTAGGCCTTTCACTTGTCTATAATATCATTAAGGAACATGAAGGGGAAATAAGCTTAACTTCAGAATATGGAGAAGGGACTGAGATAGAGATAATTCTCCCTTTGAAATAATTACACATCTTGTAGAATAACTTTGTCTATCTTCCTCTCATTTCATAAAAAGTAATAACTTTAACTAAACTCAAACTGAGGTCAGCTATGAGACTCCTATGTTGTCTATTCTTGCTTTTATCTACAAGTGTTTTTGCTAAAACTCTGGAATTTAACTTTTCAAAATTTAAGGCCACCATGGTCATGGAATTCACCAGAGGCCCTGATGTTTTCTCAGAGTCCATCACTCATATAAAACTTATTGATAATAAAACTAAAAAACAAATTCCTTTTCCAGAAGATAAAGACTCAGTAGAGGTTAATTTAAAAGCACTGGATGCTGACGTTATAGCACCTAAGCCTGAGATTCATCTCAATTATCTGGATAAAATGGGACGAATGGCTTCAAGGTTCTTTTTTACTGCAGGAGGGAGATGGAATATAAGTGTCACTCTTTCTGACCAAGATAATCTCAAAGAAACAGTCACTTTGCAGATCAAGCTTATCAATAACAGAAGATTTCCTAAAGATACGAAAAGCTTTCCTTATGTAGGCAAAAAGGCTCATCGCTATGTAGGGTTACTTAATGGCAGTGGCTGTAGAAGAAGATGGGATTTCGTTGACACCCACGACTCTCTTCATATGAATGACCCTTATGATGTGTGCGGAAAATACGCCATGGTAAGTAATCGTTACCATAAATGGATTGATCTAAGTAAAGATGGGGATGAGGTAGAAAAACTAAAATTATCTCCCATTGAAGGTGATGCTGTTCTCAAAGAGATAACATGTTCCGATCAAAAAGCCTGGAAATTAGTGCATTACCCTAAGTGTGGTGGACAGGGACGTGTCATTGCTATCTGTGATCGCTCTGGTAATGAACTTAATAACTGTGCTAAGTAAAGGGGGAGTTCGTGAATAAAAAATTCTTTCTTATCATCCTTACTTTTCTTATCACTCTTGGTTGTTTTGCTGCTCCAGTTGAGACCGCTAAAATAATGGTGCCTGAATTTTCGACAAAGGTATCAATTCAAAATTCAAACTTCCATTTAGAACAAGCTTATCTGGAGCTTAGAGCGGAATTTATCAAATGTGTGGTGGCCTGTAAGTATGACTCTAAGGTAAAAAAAATTAACTTGTATGCTAAGCAAATATCAGAATATTCAGTCATGCTTGAAAACTCAAAAAAAATAAGTAAACGCTTTTTAAAAGCAGGAGCTAGGCTCAGTGAGTGTGGGGTTAATATTGTTCTTGTGGGTAGGATAGGAACTCAGAAATACCTGACCCGCCAAAACCTCTATAAGCGTTATTCAGATGCACAAAAAAATAATTGCGCTGACACCGGCGTTATTTTAAAATTGGTAAATAAACAACTAAGTAAACACCTTATGTTCAATCGTTTTCTAGGACCTCTTTGATAAAACCTAGAAAGAAGCATCTTTGTAACCACTTGTTAACAAGTCTTTACATACAATTCTCATCTAAAAGACCACTGTCTTTCAAAAACTAGTTAACCTCTCTATAGGAGGTTTTTTATGGGAAAAACAATCAATACATCTAGAAATGACTTCACAGCTGACCCTGGTTATCCCAGCTATACTGATCGTGATAATGAGAAGTATTCACGCTACAGTCAGATGCGCAAAGGTGGCAAAACGAGAATAGCGATTATGAGTGCCATCATTATTGCTTTTTTTGTGGTGCTTGGAATCCTTTATTTTAATCTCTAAGCGATGGATACTTATAAGGTCGAAAAACCTGTTTTAAAGAATTTTTTTGCTCTCATGGCATTTGTAGCTGCTGTCGGATTCACGTTCTTTTTTCTTCCCTCTGTTTACCTACTGCTGGTGGTTCCCGTAAGTTTAACGTTATCACTACTTTATTTGAGTAAAGAAGCAAATCCCATAAGTTTTTAAAATTTGCAGAAGATTTTATTGAGATCAAACTAAAATTCTCCATTCGGGCCAAGGTTTTTAGATACACACCAGAAGAACTTATCGCTCATGAATATAACGATATCAACAATAAATACTATCTCGAAACTAAAAATAGAAGCTTCGTTTTTGATTGTCATAATTTGATAGATCAAAATGGAGAATCTGTTTCAAGTCAAAAACTCTATGATGCCAATAGCGCTCGCTATATTTTGGGTCCAAATGTTGATAAAGCTAAACTACCAAAGAAAAGAAATGAAGAAATATTGCGAGCGAAGATTCCGGCAACATAATTGGTAGCGGTGAAAATACCTTAATACTGATATAAATCATATTTAATTCTGTGATAAAGCATAACTAAAGCAAAGCATCCTTCCTAAAGTGGATAAAATATCAACTTATACGGAGGGATTATGATTAAACTTTTATTTACATTACTTATTTCAGGTCATTTATTTGCGGGTACACCTATTGAGAAAATGGTGCCGGTGGATGATGTTTTTGTACCCAATGGGTTTGACGATAATGACTCAACTGAAGTGATTATTTCAGGTTTTTTGCCAAATTTATGTCATAAGTCTCCTAAAAGTGTGGTTAAAAAAAAGGAAAATAAAATTGAGATTGAAGTCACATCCCTACATTATCATGAATCCAATCCTTTTTGTCCTGAAGTCATTGTACCTTTTACACTTTCTGTAGATTTAGGGATTCTCAAAGCAAAGCTTCACAATCTTAAAATCAACTCAAACTCTCAATGGGAGAAAAAGACTCAAATTTCGATCTCACATAGTTCGACTCAAAATATTGATGAATTTATGTATGCAAATGCTAGCCACGTGGAGTTAGTGAAAGGAACAAGAAAAGTTCTTATAAAGGGTTACAATCCAAGTGACTGTCTTGAGTTAGATAGAATAGAGTATCAACATAATAAGAAGAACGTTTTTTCAGTTCTTCCTATAATGAAGCAAGTGAGAGAGTTTTGTCCTAAAAAGCTGATACCTTTCACTTATGAATGGGAAGTGCCTGAAAGTCTTGAAGTAAGTAGGCTCTTACTCCATGTCAGAACCATGCAAGGAAGATCGGTAAATCAATTAATAGTGCTTGAGTAAAAAATATTATCTATAAATGAGAAGCCTGACAGAGTGTCAGGCTTTTTGTTGTTTGTATATTTGAGATTCGAGTTTAGTAATGATCTTATCAAAAGTTTTGTAGAGATTATCATCAACGGCATGAGCATGGTAACGATTTCCGTGGGCATGAACGAGGACATCACTTTTATGGATATTGCCCTCAACACTGCAAGTCCAGTCAATCGATGCATGATTTGGGATGAGTTTTGTTAAGTGTTGTGCTTTTTGCTCAATTTTGTCTTTGATAGCTTCTGTAGGATCAATATGGCGAAATGATAAATTTAAATTCATTAAAACTCCTTCATTTGTTCTCTTAAAATTTCTATTAAGGCATTAAAGCCATCTATACTTGTAAAGATTCCATCAAGCCTACCTTCTTGATCAACCACTAAAACTGAGCCAATCTTTTTCTCTGCCATTTTAAAAGCCACTGTATCTAGTCCTGTTCCCAGAGCAACACAGAGTGGATCTTCTACCATAACATCACTGGCGACTTTAGTACCTTCTTTATTGGTGGCATAAGCTCGATAGAGATCTCTTTGAGACACAAGGCCTACCGGCTTGCCGTCATGAACGATGGGGGCATGGCGATAATTTCCTTGAGCAAAGAATTTTTCAATTTCAATGAGCGGGGTATCTTGTTTAAACACCACTTCTATCGGGCTAGTGTATTCATCAATGGGTATAAAAGTACTCATAAAAACTCCTTTTTCTTTAATTATAACGAGGTAGGTGAGAATAAGAAAATGATCTATTTGAGCTCTCATTATGATTTGAATCATGTTTTTTATAACCAAATATAGAATTATAATGTATTGATTTGAAACCGGAGCATATTATTAATTGTGATCATTGTTATAATCCTATTCAACATCCCTTCAGTTTAGGGGTGGGGCAGGAAATCAAGCATTTCTGTTGTACCGGCTGCTTAAGAGTCTATGAGATCTTAAAAAAGAATGATCTTCAAGAATATTATACCTTCAAAGATAATAGAGATTTAAGACCTGTTGATTTTAAAAGCGAGAGTTTTGCTTATCTTGATGGGAGAGAGTTTCAAGCTGAGTTTACTCATTCTCACGAAGGTATGCAAGAGTTTAAGTTTTTTATCGAAGGGATTCATTGCACCGCTTGTATATGGCTATTAGAAAAACTCCCTGAGTTCAATGATGGTATATTAAGCTCGAAAATAAATCTGGCCACAAACACTTTAACGGTCGTGTATGATGGTGTTGACCTCTCAAAAATAGCAAGTTTGATTCAGTTTTTAGGTTATATTCCTCACCCTGTTTTAAATGATCAACAGGAACAAGCCTTTGCTCTCAAAGAGGATAGAAAAGATCTACTACGTATAGGTGTTGCATTTGCTTGTGCGGGGAATATTATGCTTTATAGCTTTGCTATTTATGCAGGAGCAACTGGTGGATTTGCCAAATATTTCAATTTTTTCTCTTTTTTATGCTCTCTTCCGGTTTTGAGTTATAGTGCTTATCCCTTGTATAAATCTGCTTTAGCATCTCTTCGATCAAGAAACTTATCTATTGATATCCCTATCTCAATTGCTTTAATTGCTGGTTTTGTAATGGGGGTGCTTGGACTCATTAATGATATGGATGTCATTTACTTTGATACTCTAGCTATTTTAGTTTTTTTACTCTCAACTTCACGCTATCTACTCAAAAAAGTTCAACAAAAGACAATTCAATCTCAAGATCTTATGAATCTTTTTCAAGCAAGGTCTGCTAGAAAGCTAAATGAACACGGTGACTTTCAAGAAGTTTTAATCAAATATCTGCTCAAAGGGGATCGCGTTCTCGTTTTGCCCGGAGAGCTTGTCCCTGCTGATGGTATTATTGTAAAAGGTGAGTCTTCAGTAAATAACTCCTTACTAACAGGAGAAAGCCTACCAGAAATTGTTAAAAGCGGAGATCCCGTTTTTACCGGCGCGGAAAATGTGACTGGAAATCTTGAAATTATTGTAGAGAAAACTTATTCAGAGAGCCGTATCGCTCACATACTCAACGAAATTAAAGGTGGACAAGAGCAAAGTGCAACCTCTCAGTTTGCCAGAAAATTGGCGCAAAACTTTGTGTTTGCTTCTCTGTTGATAGGCTCATTTTTCTTTGTTTATTTTTTGATAACTGAAAATATTATTGTCGCTTTTGAACGATCTCTCACTTTATTAGTGATCACTTGCCCCTGTGCCTTGGGTCTCACTATTCCTCTTGCTTTTATTATGGGAATTTCATCTTTTGCTAAAGAAGGCATTTATATTAGAGGAGAAGCAACCTTTGAAAATATAATCAATGCAAATAAGATTTTTTTAGATAAGACGGGTACTCTCACAACCGGGGAGTTTACGGTTTTTAGTGATTTAGGAAAACTCTCACCCAAAACTCTAGCAGTCTTATATTCTTTAGAAAAAAGAAGTCATCATCCGATAGCAAAGTCCTTGATAAGACATTTGGAACGGTTCAATATCTCCGAGATAGAAATCACAGACTTTCAAGAGATTGCAGGTGTGGGGGTAAGTGGAAGCTATGGTAATGATCATTATCAAATTCAGTCTTCTCAGATTGTTGCAGAAAACGCTTATGGCCATAAAGTTGACTTCATTAAAAATGGTAACTTAATACACACTCTTGATTTAAAAGATGAAATTCGACCCAAGGCCTTACATGTTATTGATTATCTCAAAAAAATAGAGCTTAAGCCTGCTATTCTCACCGGCGATAAATTGACAAACGCCAGTTGGGTGGCAGGTCTTTTGGGAGTTCCAAGTAATGAGGTTTTTGCGGATAAAAAACCTGAAGAAAAAAATGAGATTGTAAAAAAACATGCCCAGAGTATTATGGTTGGAGACGGTATTAATGATGCTATGGCCCTCAAAAACGCTTATGTAGGTATTGCTGTTGGAGGAAGTGCTGATATAAGTCTTCAAGCTGCTGATGTTTATATGTCAAAACGAGGGGTGGAATATCTTTATCATCTCTTTCGCGGGACAAGACTTGTTATTTATCTTATCTACTTTAATATTCTCTTTTCACTGCTTTATAATATTGTAGGCGTTTATCTTACATTTGTGGGAATAGCCTCTCCGCTTATTGCCGCGATCTTAATGCCGCTTAGTTCATTAACAGTCTTGGGGATGACCCTATTTTTCTTCTATCGTCTTAAAAAGACCCTCTCGCTAAACATGATTTAAATCATATTTTATGACTGAATTTTCTTAAGTTTCGTTGATATGACTCATATTAATAAACTTAAGAAAAGTTATGATTATCTTATGGAAGTGATTATTCTTATTGTCCCATTTGCCTTAGTCATAGCTGGATTTTTCTTGCTCTCATTTATCTATGCTGTAAAGAAGGGACAATACGATGATCTTGAAACCCCTGCACATAAAATTTTATTTGAAGATAAATTAAAAATAAAAAAAAGAAGAAAGGAAGAAA
>CEQY01201774.1_pt1 | contig 33942 bp, 37 predicted proteins | sample 361391 | NCBI WGS metagenome assembly CEQY01 (sample SAMEA2621075, study PRJEB7988) | marine metagenome | isolation source: saline water (ENVO:00002010), including | reverse complement strand
ACTCCTCAGCATTCTTTTTTGCCATAAGCTTGTATTGATACACAGGACTATGATTTTGTCGGTACGCCACATACATAACAATATAGAGTTGATTGATATCATTGGTGGAAAGGTCTTTTTTATCTCCAAACCAAGGAAGCGGTCTAGATAAAATTGAAATTTTTCCTCCACCAATTCTTATATACGTTTTATTGAAAAAACCTGATAAAGCCCAATAGCCAGTAATAAAACCAACTGTGGGATGAGTGATCCCTAAGATATAGGCTGGATTGAATTCATCAAATTGTATTTTCCCAGAAGCTATCAATCCAAAAATCACAGTCCAAGTTATTCCATTCCAAAAAACGGCAAAAAGAAGAGCAAAATAATTTTTCTTCCACTTATAACTTAGTGTCATTCCTCGATGATCTTGGTAACGAGTCAAGGATTGACTGTCGACCCTCGCAAATTTATCAATCCGCCTGGTCTTTAATGAATCAGTTTGAATAGCTACATAAGCATCACAAGAAGGACAATTAAAAAAGTTCTTTTTTTCCAAACGACTCTCTTGGCCTAATGGCCAGTCGCACTTGGGACAATTTTCAATAATCATAAGGGGTTATCGGAATAAACTTTCAAAACCTTGATCATGACATAGTGATGGTTTTTAGCTAGTCTAGGAACATGTTTAAATTACGTCCCTACCAACAGGAAGCTGTAGATAATACGATTGAGTATTTCAAAAAATCTCGTGATCCAGCTGTCATTGTACTTCCAACAGGAGCAGGGAAAAGTCTTGTGGTAGCTGAGCTTGCCAAAATCGCTCGAGGTAGAGTTCTCGTTCTGGCCCATGTTAAAGAACTAGTAGAACAAAATTACCAAAAATATCAATCTTATGGTCTCGAAGCTGGAATCTATTCTGCAGGACTACAAAAAAAAGAAAGCCACCAAAAGGTTATCTTCGGAAGTATTCAATCAGTAGCGCGAGCAGATCAAAACTTTTTTGAAGATTTTACTATTCTCATCGTCGATGAATGTCACAGAGTCAATAGCGAAGGTGAAACTCAATACGGGCAGGTGATTGAAAAGCTAAAGAAGGCAAATCCTGGACTTTGTATTTTGGGATTGACTGCTACTCCTTATCGTCTGGGTATGGGCTGGATTTATGAGTATTCTTTTGAAGGAGAAATGAAGTCTCAAGAAAAAAAGTTTTTCAAACATTGTCTCTATGAACTCTCGCTTGAGTATATGATTAAAAATAAATATCTCACTTCTCCCGTAAAAATTGATCTTCCTGTCACAAGTTATGATTTTTCACAAATTAGTGAGAGTGGGAAACTTTACTCCATCTCGGAAGTGGAAGAATTATTAAAACAGCAAAAAAGACTTACCCCCCTTATTATTAATAATATTATCGATATCACAGAAAACTATAACAGAAAGGGGGTGATGATTTTCAGTAGTACAGTAAACCATGCCAAAGAAATCCTCTCCTACCTTCCCGAGAATGAGGCCGCCATTATCACCGGCGACACTGATCGAGCTCAAAGAGATCAAATCATCGAAGACTTCAAATCTATGAAGTTTAAATATCTCGTGAATGTTTCTGTTTTAACTACTGGTTTTGATGCTCCTCATGTAGATGTCATTGCGATCCTTCGCCCTACAGAATCAGTAAGTCTCTACCAACAAATAATTGGAAGAGGTTTAAGATTACATCCGGGCAAAAAGGATTGTTATATTCTCGACTACACCGGGCTTGGACATGATATATACTCTCCAGAAATAAGTGATAAAAAACCCAGTAAAGAGTCTGTTCCAGTTATCGTCCCTTGCCCAGTATGTAGTTTTGATAATTATTTTTGGGGAATTACGGATGATGAAGGTAATATGATGGAGCATTACGGACGAAAATGTAGAGGGGCCACTCATGATGCTCATACATTAGAAATCACTCCCTGCGGACACAGGTTTCGATTTAAATTGTGTCCTAGTTGTGGAACTGAAAATGATATCACAGCTAGAGACTGTGAGAATTGCAAAGCTGTTTTAATTGATGCTGACTCGAAACTGCGTCAAGCTAAGCTATCCAAAGATGCTCATATCTTAAAGCCAGATTCTGTCGAGATGAGTGAGCGGAAAGATAAAAATGGAAATATCTTTCTTGAAATCAAATACTTTGATTATGATGCAAAATACTTAGCTGAATATCACTATATAAACAATCCAACGAGTCTTAAAAAATTTAGTGTTAATTTTTTAAGATCTCACTTAAAGCGACCTGAACTCACCTTTGTTCCAGCCAACCCAAAAGAAGTCATTAAGTATCAAAGACTATATCGAGTTCCAGCTTTTATCATCGCTCGAAAAAATGGAAAGTTTTGGAAGATTACTGAAAAAATTTTCTCTGAAGAATTAAGTCATCGCTATTAAATATGACGATTATTTCGAAAACGTAGTACCTTCTCCCCTAGAATTTCTAGCCCTCTAAAAAAGCCAATACGATCTAGCAATGGATTAAGTCTTCCGTGGGTAATATTGTATGATCTGTCATGAGGATAACGATGATGAACTAAGTGTTCAGATTTCTGGGTAATAACTCGCCATGCTTGCAGTCTATCTACGATTTGAGGGACTTGATTTTGATGCGCCCATTTATGAAACTGGTTGGTCAAAGATGTCCATATATTTAAAAGGCAAATACCCACAACAACCTGAGCAGAAATTTCATTTTCAAACAAAAGAACTAATAAGAGAACTGGTATTCCTATAAAAAAGTTATTCCCGTTGGTTTCGATCCAATCATGTCTCGTAATTGATTTCGGATCTAGATGATGCTCGTGAAAGGAGCGAATGAAAGTATTACCAATGATTGGCCAGTCTACCTTTCCAAAAGTATCTGCAAACCAATGTACGAACCCGGAAATAATATCGGCCAGTAGCCAGGTCATAACGAGCAAGACAATATAAGACCAAATTGATAATGGGTAAGCCCCTAAAAGATAACAGCTAAGGACCAAGTTGATTCCGATAGAGATCAACTCAAATGCTCTGATATAGCGGGTATATCCTGCTCTCAATTTCTCTAATTCTTGCTTCTTATCCATAACGATCTATAATTATAGGGTATGCTATACAATCAAAAAATAAAGGATATTCTTACCCTTTTAACCTTCTACGCTGTCCTATACAAATCAGCTAATTATATATTTATTGGAGAGGCGACTGAGATCAAGCCAACTTTTATAGACAGGTTTTGGTCATTTAATCCTCACTGGATTTGGATTTATCTTTCAAGTTTTATAACGGTACCTCTCTCCTATTATTTTTGGTTTCATAAAAAACGCGAAGACTTTATCTTTAGTTTTGGATTACTCACCTTTACAAGCTTCTTAATCTTTGTGTTTTATCCAACTTATATTCCTCGTAGTCATTACTTACCTGACGACATGTCACCTCTGTATGAGCTGATTTTTCAAACTCTTCATACTGCAGATGGAGTCACAAATTGTTTACCAAGCCTGCATGTAAGCACTGCCTTTTTTGTTGCTTGGTGGAGTTATGATATAAAAAAAATATACTTTCCCTATTTTCTCGTTTATGCAATAGCCGTAACCATATCAACAATGACTGTTAAGCAGCATTACTTCTACGATGGACTTGGTGGTTTTATTTTGAGTTTGTTGATTGTCTTTGGATGGAGATATTTTAGAAAAAGAGAGGGAATAAATCCCTCTCTCGAAAAAGTATAATGATTATTTGCGTGCGTAGTAAACCATTGGAGTGTGTCTACTCTCGCCTCTTTTCTCGCAATAACTATAGACTGTCATTTTTTTAGTTTGAGTGAAAACAGCTATAATATCACCTCTTTTTTGTTCACAAGTTTGAGCGTCAGCATAAGTTGTTCCTTTATACTCTTTAATTGCAGGAATAACACTTGCACTCTCGTCTAAATAGACTAAAAACTCTCTTACAGACTCATAACCAGAACAAAACTGATGACTCAATCTAATATCTGCGTCGGCAAAATCTCTCTCAATAGTAGTTCTTTGGCTTAAGCAATTGTTTTGTACTTCTCTACCTCTGATTACATTTAATTTTTTACTATAAACTGAAAGGTAGAAAAACTCAGGCCGATAGTATTTACCATCACGTCTGATAGTTTCAAACTCTCTACAATTTGAAATTAATGTGGTCATTCCATAATCAGCGACAACTTTCTCAATTTTCTTTAACTCGCCCATACATTGTGCTTCAGTTTTAAATTGCGCATTTAAACCAAGGTTTCTCATAACGGAATAGGTATTATCGATATAATCAAATCTATAAGTTCTTCCTTGGCAGAAAGATGCAATAAAAAGATTTTTACTTTGACTAAAAATAGTCGAGCTCAATGCTGCTTGAGCTTCACAAACTTCAGAAGATTTAAACTGATGTCTAAAACGATCGATATAAGTCGTTATGGGTGCTTCGTACTTCATATTTATTTGAACAAAGCGATCACCGTACATCTGACAACCACCATCAATAACCATGGCGCCTTCAATTGAATTGATAACATTTGAAATTCTAGAGAACTCTTGTTCACATTGTGCCTGATTTTCTAGACTGAATACTTGTCCTTGGTACTCTCTTATTGAACTATCAGCAAAAGCAGCTGTTGATAGCAATAATAAACTTACGATTAAAGCTTTCATTATAATCTCTCCCTTGTTTTTGAGTGAACAGATTCTATCTAGGGCAGAAAGACCATGTCAATTGAAGCTGCGCACAACCGCACTTTATGCTATGATAAAGGGATGATTTCACGTATTTGGATCTATCTATGGGAGACCTTTAAGATTCCCAGTAGGATTTTACTGACCCTTACCAATGTCTTAGTTGTTCAACTTTTTATTATGAGAAGCGTAGATACCTTTACTTTTGTCCTTGGGTCTTCAATGCTTTTCTTCTCACTGCTCTACTATCGAATTTGCGATGAATTCAAAGATGAGAAAACCGACAAAATCTTCTTCCCCAAAAGGCCTCTTCCTTCTGGACGCGTTCTCAAGTCCGACTTGAGACTTCTACAAGTTTTATGTGGATTGATCATGATTGGTATAGCACTTGTTCAAAGTGAAGCCAGAGTATTTGCCATCATACTTATCTTGGATTGCCTTTTGATGCAGTTCTATTTTTTTGTTCCAAAACTGATGGAGAAAAATCGCCTTATTGCATTTGCCACCCACGCACCTTACGCAATTGTCGTTAATTTTTACCTGCTTGCTCTTCATGCTGATATGGTTAAAACTCAAATATTTACTTTAGAAAATATGGCGCTTGTGTCGGTCCTATCCCTTCCAGGCTTTCATTGGGAGGTCATACGAAAGACATTTGTAAGGGAGAGACCAGGCTATCAGACCTATTCAAGTCTTCTAGGTTATCAAGGCGCGATTCTTCTTAGTCTTGTTTTTTTCTTCCCTATACTTATTGGGTTAAGAATTCTTCTAGAAGATAATATCTTTATCCCTCTTGTGAGTATTATCATTATCTATTGTATGCATATTTGGGGCCTAGGACTAAAAGAAGAAGAAGGATTAGTGAGTCTAAGAACCAAATCAGAGTTGATTTCAACGACAATTATTATCTGTCTTCTCTGGCAAGGCTATAGCTTAATATGATTTTGCGAGCCGAAGCATCTCTGCAGGAGTTTCTAAAGTATGGCGGGGGGAAGGCTACGAGTCTAAAAAGACTTAAAAATCAGGGCTTCAATGTACCTAACTTTTTCGTTATTGATACCAGATCCTTTAAAAACAATTTAGGCCCTCTTTACAAAAGAATTGATCAACTTGCTTCGGAGAAAAAATTCTCAGAGATTAAAAATCTTATTCAAGAAATTCAATTGGATATAAAGCTTCCAAGAGACGTCTTCTCTGTATTCTCTGTTCGGTCGTCTGCCAATTTAGAGGACGGGGGAAAACACTCATTTGCGGGAATTTATCAGACTTACCTCAATAAAGAGGACCAACTAGACTACTGGATCAAACAGTGTTGGTGTGGGCTTTTTAGTGAAGAACATTTTCTCTATCTTTCTCATAAAGATATCGATTGGAAATCAATAAATATGGCCGTAATCATTCAAGAGATGATAATCCCTGATTATTCAGGAATTTTTTTTCAGGCAAACCCTAATGGAAATATCAATGAAAAAATATTTGTCCTGGGAGAAGGAGTGGGCGAGGGCGTTGTCAATGCCACAGTTGAAACTGAAACTATCACCTACGATCTTTTCTCAAAAGAGCTGAACCCAAAATCTCAATTGGCCGTTAAATTTGATAAAGAGCTCAATTTAATTATCAACCAATGTTCAAACTACCAAGATGAAAAAAATATCTTTTTTGATTTCGAATTCTGTCTCAAAGACGAGCAAATCTATTTTCTGCAAGCAAGGCCTATAACTTCAGTTTCTCAAAATCCCAACATAGAACTCTACGATTCGAGCAATATATCAGAAAACTATCCCGGAGTTTCTACTCCTCTTACGTTAGATCATTTAAAAAGATTGTACACAGTCAACCTCTCCTCTTTACTCAAATATCTTGGTATTCCAAAATCAACTCGAGACAAACTTAGTATTAATCTCAACGAGCCAATCGAATCCTTTCATGGCAGGCCTTATTACAAGGTTTCAACATGGTATAACCTTCTTCAATCGCTCCCTTTATTGAATGGGTTTTTGACAAAATCTTGGGACTATATGTTAGGAGTAAAAAATATTCAATCGATGCAGAGAATAGAACTCTCAATTATCGATCAAACCAATATTCTTTTAAACGTAATCCCTAAATTATTAATCGCCTTTTTAAACCCTATTAAGTATGAGCGAATCTACCAAAGTAAATATTTGAGTTTCAAAGAGAAATTCTTAAATAAATCTCTAAAAGACCATAGCTATGATCAATTGCTAGACCTCTATCAAAAAGGAGAAGAGGCTTATTTTGGATTTGCTCAAATCGCTCTTTTCAATGATCTGATTGTTGGTCTCCATCTTAAAATCCTCGATTTTATCTGTAAAAATGATCCTAGTCATCTCATATCCCTTTCGAAGTCAAATGAATCACTTGAAAGCTACCAACTTACGAGATCTCTGGATCAAATTTCTCATTATCTAAGTCGTCATCCAAAGTTAAAAGAAGAGCTTTCTCACTTGGATCAACTTGCAAAGCTGAGTGATCAAAAGTTGACTTCCATGATTAAAGCTCATTTAGAACAATTCGGGGATAGAACAATCGCTGAGATGAAGCTTGAGACTCCCTCTTTAAAAGAAAAACCTGAGGAGTTTTTAAGATACCTTAGCTCGCTTGAAATTTTAGATCGAAGTAAAGCGCAGGCTAAACCTCTCGATCCTCTACGGGGATGGAGAGGTATTTGCTTTAAGTTAATTTCGCCTTTGTATAGAGGAAGTCTCGCTTTTAGAGAGAACTCTCGATTTAACCGAGTAAGGGTCAAGAATTATTTTAGGGGGATTCTTTTAGAGTGTGATAAAAAATTATTTGAAGCGAATCTAATAAAGAGTCAAAATGATATATTCTTTTTTAAAGAGTCTGAACTTTTCAGATCATGGAGTGATCAGAAAAAATCTCCTACTGATGTAGAAGCTCGAAAAATGCAATATATAAAAGATAAAAAACTCACCTTGCCCATTAGGTTTTATCTTAACTCCCCTTTCAGAGAAGAGTTTATTTCTTCACCAGCTCCCATGGGGTCAAACCTAAAAGGTATGGGATGCTCTCCAGGCATAGTTTCTGCCCCCTGTGTCGTTCTATCTCAAGCTGATCTAAAAACAGAGATAAAGGGGAAAATTCTTGTTACCAAGACAACAGATCCAGGTTGGGTACTTCTGATGATGCAAGCCTCAGGGGTTATTGTTGAAAATGGAAACATCCTGTCTCATGCGGCTATTGTAGGAAGAGAACTAGGTATACCGACTATTATTGACTGTGAAGGTGTCACATCTAGGCTCAAAACAGGTCAGCTAATTGAAATGGATGCTCACTCGGGAGTTGTAAATATTTTGGACTAGCTCTACTTTGCTAATGCCTTCTTTATTTTTTCAATTCGACTTCTGTTCGCACCAAAATCATAATACCCCTTTCTAGAGGCAGATCGGAAGTGAAGTTTGTCTTCAATAACAATAAACTCTATATCATCAACAAATTTAAAGAGTGAACTTGTGTGAGTCGCATGAATATAATTCTCGTCTTCTTCAAGGATTTTCCAACTATCATGATCCTCAATATATTTTTTTACCTCTTGCAATATAAGTTCGCGAGACGGCAAAGGTTCTATGTAATGATCATCTGATACAACCTCTAAACTAGAGACGCAATTTGGTTTATCAGGACATTTTGCCATCCGCTTTCCCTCTGTGGGGTTAGCGAATGAAGAAAAATTCATAAGTAATGTGAGAATCAGGATTGTTTTCATGAATCTAGTTTACAAGGACTTAAATTACTTCACAAGTAGGTGTGCAAAGTGTTTAATAGTTATATGACACCAGCCGGAAAATACTCGCTGACTTTAGGTCAAAAGAGACATTACAATATTCCCCTTCAAGCTGAAAGTTATACTTTCATTTGGGATCATGTCAGTGAAGATCAATGCGCAGATATGGTCAAATTTCTAAAAGATGATGGATTTATCATTGTCGATCAAAAGCTCGACGATGCAAATTCTCCCGCTAGAGATTTCTCGGTTACCGCATATAGAAAATAGCAGGACGAAGAGATGAGTCAGACTAAATTAATCGGGAAAATTAAACAACTTTTAAGCGAAATCAATAAGGTCATACTCGATAAGAATGAAGAAATCGAAATGATTTTTGCAGTCTGGCTAATGGGTGGACATGTTCTCCTAGAAGACCTTCCTGGAACAGGGAAAACGGTCTTAGCAAAATGTTTTTCTAAAGCTTGCCAAGTAGATTTTGGACGTGTTCAGTTCACCCCTGATCTTCTTCCGAATGATATTATCGGAACTACAATTTACGATCAAGAAACAAGGAAATTCTATTTTAGAAAAGGACCTTTATTTTCGGATTTCTTTCTTGCCGATGAAATCAATCGTGCCACTCCACGAACTCAAGCTGCCCTTTTAGAGTCGATGGCTGAAAAGCAAATCACAATAGAAAATAGGACCACCGAGCTATCTCCAACTTTTTTTGTGATGGCCACTCAAAACCCACTCGAACAACATGGAACTTTTCCTCTTCCTGAAGCTCAATTAGATAGATTTACTATAAAACTTAGCCTTGGGTTTCTCAGTCAACAAAGAGAGATTGAGATGATTAAGAGTCAACTTGTCCATTCACCTCTTAACGATTTAGCACCTGTATTAACTCAAACAGAAGTTGTGCAATTGCATAAGCTGGCCTCAAAAGTAAAAGCAGACCAAGCAATTTTAGAATATGTCGTTCAAATTGCAGATGCTACTCGCAACCATCCCAAGTTGAAACATGGTATATCACCTAGGGCCTCACTAGCTTACACCAAACTTGCACAGTCTTATGCTTTGATTAAGGGAAGAGACCACGTCATTCCAGCAGATATCTTTCATCTGGCGAAACCGGTTATGAGTCATCGGCTTATCCTAACTGAGGATGCTCTTTTTGACGGTGAAAAAACTGACCATATTGTTGACGAGATCCTAAAACGAGTTAAAGCTCCCAAACTATGAGAAAAATCTCAATTGATAAGTGGTCTGATTATCCTCTGAAATTCACCTTGAACTTTAGAAATTTTTTTCTACTTAATAGCAGATTTTTTCATCCGAAGCCTTTATTTATTTTAAGTCTATGGTTATTTGGCCTGGGCTCAATATTTAGTCTCAAACTATTAAAAATTTTTTTTCCTCTTTTGGTCCTCTATTTTTATCAACTCATTTTAACCAAGAGAACTCTCAAAAATTTTCGCATTAGAAGAGAAATGCCTGAAGTATCCAAAGAAGAAAAAACAGAGGATTTTACCTATCGAGTTGAAAATCCAAACCCTTTTGATTATTTTAACTTTTGCCTCTTTGAGAAAAATGAGACGAGTTCGACCTCAAGAATCTTGAAGTCTTTTCAATTCAAACTCAATGCTCATCAAACAAAAAAAGTTCATCATGAAGTGCAAATGAACAATGGGATGGGTTATAAAAAAGTAGGACCGCTTATGGCCGTTTTCACAGATGGTCTAGGAATAAATAGAGTCACTTATTTTGAAGATTCCACAAGGCAACTTAAGATATTTCCCAAGGTACACCCCACAAGAAAAACGAAACTACGGCCTGACACTAAGAGTATGACTTTTGGAAGTTTTGACTCTCATCAGAAAGGTAATAATGTTAATTTTTATTCTACGAGGGAATATGTACAGGGAGACAATACAAACCATATTAATTGGAAACTCTCCTTAAAGTCCTCCAGTATTATTGTGAATCAATTTAAGAGCAATGTGAATGCTCAGTTCTACACTGTATTGCTTGATGATGATAGGCTTCACTACGGAGATGGAAGGTATAGCTCCCTAGAATATTGCAAAGACTTGATGCTCTCTCTTCTCCATTCTCAAGTAAAATCGAATAATCAGATGGGCATATTTAATTCCCAAAAATTTGTTCAAGCTCAAAGTGGCCAGTCTCATTTAAACGCTCTAGAAATTTATATTTCCACACTTGAAACAGCTAAATTCGAGGAACACAGAAGTTATTCAAGAAAAACTTTAAAAAAAGAAAAAATTGAGAGTTTTTTTCGAAGATTAAATTTTTTTATTCCCCAAGAGTCTAATGTCTATATTTTTGCAGGTTTTGTGGCAAGCCCGGTTCTTGAAGTTTACCTCCAACAAATAGCACTCTTAACTCCTCGCTATAATCATGTTCACCTGGTGTTGACTCATGGACTCTCACATCTCAGGAAAAACTTATCCCAAGAGGATCTTATCTGGATTAATAAAATGGAAGCTGAAGCGGCGAAAATGACACCAGAGATAAATTCTCTTTGCAAAAAGAATAATATCCATTTATCCCTGGTAGAAATCAACTCCCAATTTACCTATCAGCATCAGATCAAAGAAGGATTTCAAAGTGCGAAGCTTTAATCTCCTTATCCTCACATATAGCCTTTTTGTCGCTATTGCACTGGCTAGTCCCTACTCTTGGGAGAATAATGATTTCATTTTCATGGCAATCTACAATTCCGTATTTATAAGTTTAGTTATTGCTTATCAATGGAAAAAAAGTTCCAAAGACTTTCATAAGGTCTATCAAATAGATTCCCATATGAGAGAGCTTAAACATCAAACTCTTTTTTCTGGATTGACAATTGATTATGGGAGTCAAGGCGAAAAAAACCTACATGAGTTTGAGCAAGAGTCGATTCGTTATTCAAACAAACTCAGAGTGGCACTCTCCGCATTTATATGTATGGCTCTCTATATAGGCTCTCTCTATTTTCTTCGAGATAGAGATATTATGAGTACTCTTATGGCAATTCTTCCGGCTACTTATATCGGAATTTTTCTTTCCTTTAGCTATTGGGGTCTTTATGTATTTGGACTCTTCTTTGGACTGCTCTATTTCGGACTTAATGCCCAAATTATCTATCCTTTTGGATATTTTGTCGTTTTAGGAGTTTCTGGTTTATTCCTCATTAATCTTCAAGTTCTAAATAATTGGTATTGGCAAAATTTAATTGGCCTTAGAAACTCACGCGCACAATTTAAGTTAAATTTAGACCTTAGGAGTCTGGCAATCCCATTTATTCTCTTTAGTGCAAGTTTCTTAACAACGGATCTTTTCATTGAAGATGAAAAATCATTTCTCAGTCAAATCGCGAAACTCCCCAGTCCAAATTCTTCCCGAATAAACACTGAAATGAAGATTGCAAAAAATATTAACCAAAGGCTTGATTCTGAAAGAGAAACTTTTACCAATCCTTCTCAAAAATCTATAGACCTACAAAAGAAACTGTCTCAGTTAAATACCGATTTAGCTGCACTGGAGAAACTACCTGATATTAATTCACAGCAATTGCAAAAATATATGGAGCTTCTAAGTCGCAAAGAGCAGGTTACTTCACAGCTAAAAGCTCTTAAAAATAATAGTCAAAAATCCGAATTGTCTCATAATCTCTCGAGTATCCCTTTACCTAAAAACATCTCAAAGCTTCCTTCCCAAGGTATGGCGCAAGTTTTTCAACATCAAAATTTCAAATCTAGTCTAGAGAAGAACTTCCCTCGATTTGTGTCAGAATCAAAGACTAAAGAAGCACTTTTAAAATTAGACAAGTTGGCAGAAAAAACAAAATCCGAAAATTCCACTCTTGCGATGGAAGCCTACTCTAAACACAGAAAAAAGATCCTAAAGGAGGCCTCTCAACATCAAGACAATCATCAAAACTTTGAGAGTCAGATGAAACAACATATTATGTCACTCTCTTCTCAAGTCAACAAAGAGGAACTTAATAAAATTCAAAAAGAAATGAGTTCTCTAAAAAATTATTCGCTGACACCAAAGGAGTACAATGAAAAGAAAAAAGATTTTTTAAATAAGCTAGAACAAGCTTCAACTAAGAGTTCAAAAGACTCTGCCCCCGTCGAAGAAACTCAAAGTACGATTCGCCAAGAAATAGATTACCTTCACAATAAAGCTTTTGATATTAATGAAAGGAAAAACCAGTCAAAATCCTATTTAAAATATCTAAAATTTTTAGCTATTGTTTTTGCCATTTTTTTCATTCTCTATTTATTGAATAAATTTCTTAAAAAAGATAAATTGCATGAATTAAAAGAAGAGCTCTCGACGGAGCAAAAAAATAAAATCCACTATCTTTTAAAACGGATTCCTCGTCAGTTTAAAAATTTTGAAGAAGAAGTTGATATAAAATATAAAATTTTCCACGAAATGGCAGAAGTGATTTTTTTTCCTCCAGAAACGAAGGCACCTCCTGCGATGATTTTGGCTAGAGCGAAGGAAATTACCGAGGATGACAAACTTTCAAAACTAGCAAAAAATATTGGCTTATTTTTTAATGCCATTCATTTTGGATCAAAAAAAGAATTTTCAGCCAAAGAAAAGAAAATCTTTAAAAAATCCTTTCAAGCTGCGGTGGTTAAGATAAAAAAACTTCTATAAGTTATTAAATAAGATCTCTTACTTCTGGAATTGCCTCATTATCAGTCAAAATAGCAAAAATGACTTCTTCAAAGCTTTCATAATTAGGCGGCTTAGTAAAATATGCGAGTACACCCAGTGCTTTACAAATAGATTTCACTCCATCATCAGCGTCTGCCGAAACCACTATAATTTTTTGTTTGGAACTCATAGGATCTTCTTTAATTCTTGCAATTAAGTCGACTCCGTCAAAACCTGGCATATTGAGATCTGTAATAATAAGATCAAAAGGTTCATCATCTAGTTGTGCCTGCGCGATCATCTCCCAAGCTTCGATGGAAGTTTCTGGACAAGTTATATTTTGAAGACCCATCTTCTTTAACATAGTTACAATCATGGCCCGAGAAAAATCCGAATCTTCTACTAGCATAATTTTTGAGTCTAGTGGGTCTTGCATACTCTATATATTCTACCTTTCTCCCCCATGACAAACAAACCTAAAAAAAAAGCCTCCCAATAGGGAGGCCATTAAACCGATTAAAATGTTTATTTTATAATCTGCTAATTCCAAATTGTCCTCGACGAACTGGACCACCACGCCCTGTTCTATCGATCTGACAGATTCCTCTTCTTCCTCTTCTAGATCTAACCGACTGACATTGATAAAGTGCATTCTCACAAGCACGTGCTTGAACGACTCTCTCATTCATACCAGTAGCAGTTCCTCTAAAGGTTCGAAGCGTTCTTCTGCCTCTAGGTCCAGTAAGTCTTGCTGTACAACTTCGTTGAACGATTCTTCGTCCTCCTCTATTTCCTCTCTCAACACAATTAAGAACTCTAGCTCTGTAATAACCTGACCTTCTCATCCTCCTACAGTCTTGTCTTGCTTCGCGACATGCTTCATGTCTACTATATCCAAAACCTGTAAAGGTATCTAGGACATGGCCACGGCCGTTTTCTAAATCTACGCGACATCTTGCTGCTTCTGCGTTTGAAGTAGCTGTGAACATCCCCACTAACATTAATACACTTAAAAATAGTTTCATTTTGCCTCCTATCGTGTCTTCAATGACTGTGATTAATAATTATGAGATCGCAATTTTGATGCCATAAAAAGAAATAAATTATTGGCTACTTGATGCGTCGCGAGGTGCGTAAAATCAGGAGCAAATAGTCCCTAGAGTCGGATTTCTCGTTCAAAGTAAAAAATCATAAAAGACTGTAATACAAGAGCAAGCAAAGAAATAATAAGAATGACAACTCGAGTTTCTAAATAGTCACTCCTCTCATCATTCTCATAGGTAAAATTATTCAACAAAAGAAAGTATTCATTTGGTAAAGTCTCTGAGGCTAAAACTAGATAATCATCGCCAATTTCAAACAATGATGATTTTTGCCTCTCAGTTTCATTTAGAAACGTGAGCACTTGGTCATTTAAGTTTCCAGAAATAGCTGTTCCATCTTCATCTATTAACGCACTACTCGATACTAATTTTTTTTGAGTTGATTTAAAAAGCGATATCACCGAATTTAGCGCAATTAAGTTCTCATCAGTTGGCGATTTTTTATAAATTTGCAAAGACTTTAGAATTCTGGGCACTAAAAGCTGTTGGCGAGAGATTTCGAAAACTACTGAACCGTAGCTATTTTCCGATTGTTTAAATTGTATCAAGTTAAGAAGCTGAAACCCTACAAAAATGATGAGTAATAAAGTGAAAAATCTTAAGAGTTGTACAGGTTTTATAAACATATTCATGATCCTTAATATCCAGTATAATATAGATTCATGAAAAAGCCTAAAGCCATTGATGTCTCAAAAATCGACCTAGATAAAATGAAGGATAAAACTGCTGATCTTCCAGGCTTATTGGAGTATGCCCATTCTCTTGGTGGATTCTCTATCGTTCCTACAGAAGAGGGTGTCATCAAAGGCAACGCTATGCAAGCTATGAAAGAGCAAACTGAAATGCATATGCAGCAAATCTACGATCAAATGAAACTGCTAGCCGATCAAGCGAGTAAACTTAAAAGAAGGGCCGAGATTTCTTTTGAAATATATGAAGCAGAAATGCGCTTCAAGCCAGACGTGGGAAAGACCTATCACCTCTATCAAAAAGACGAGAGAAAAATTCTCTCAATGGTTGGCCCAGAAGAATGGGGTAAATCCATCCCATTCGATCGATTCGTCGCCACTGTAAAACTTCTGGCGGATCACACGTGGGAGATCATAATTGAACCCAGTGAGAACACTTAAGTATATTTCTCATCTATAATCGGCAATCTGTACCGCGTAGGTTAGGAGTTTTGATTCCTGATAAAATAGATACATGAAGTATTTTGTTTTATTTCTATTTCTAATCCCCATGACTCAAGCAGCCGATTTTAAAATTGAACCAGTCTACGGTGTAGAGCGGACTCAAAGACTTCAGCCTGAACCGGCTCGCTATAAGACAGAAACCTTTGTTGGAGCGAGGGCCTTATACGGAACTCCAGCATTCTCTTTAGAATTTGAAGTCAATACCAGTAGAGATACTGAGGAATTTCCAGAAGATGATTTAAAAATTACTTATAGTTCTCAAAAAGCTCTCTTAGGATTTCGCTCTTATCCCATCAGAGGTAAATATTTTGGAATGTATTTTAGAGCAGGTGGAAGAGCAGCTAAGATAACGAGGGAAATTACCGAAGCTGGAGTTGAGAGTAAAGAAGAAGATCCGATAAATTTTGATCCCTACGCTGGGACAGGCTTAACCTTGGCTTTTGCTAATAATTTTGCCCTCAACGCGGGTGCTACTTTGGTTTATAATCGAAATGCAGAGGATGAAGCTGAAAAATATGACACTCGTTATACATTTAGCTTCACAATTAGAGCTGGTAGTAGATGATAAGATTAATATTAATAAGTCTCCTTATTACCAGTGCCCAAGCAGCAGATTTAAATATTGAACCTGTCTACGGTTTTGAAAGAACGCTGCAAGTAGAACCTAAGCCCTCTCGCTATAGGACTGACGTGATTTTAGGCGTGCGAGCGGTTTATGGAAATGATGTTATCGCGGGTGAACTTGAAATCAATCAATCTAATTCTGAAAATGAAGCCAATGGAGTAAAAGTAAAAACTCAAAACCAAAATCTCTTGGCAGGTCTTCGCTTGATTCCCCTCTCAGGCAGTTTTTACAACTATTATCTGCGTGGTGGTATGCGTGCCAGACAAGGGATAACAGAAGTTATTCAAAATGGAGAAAGCGACAAAACAAACTCAGGTGTTCAACTTGACCCATATGCAGGAACTGGTCTTGTGATTAATTTAGCTGGAATTCTCTCTCTTAATGCCTCTGCAACATTAGTTTTTAACAGAAATGCTGAAGCTGATGAGCAATACGATACACAGTACGCATTAGGCTTTTCATTTGGATTCGGAAACCGCTAGGTCATCTTGTTGCAATCTTTACCAACTTCCAATATTTTTCATTGATAGCCAAGGCTCTTTCGGCTCAAGTGGATCACCTTTTTGCAACAACTCAATCGAGACATTGTCTGGGGACTTTACAAACGCCATATGACCATCTCTGGGTGGACGATTAATTGTTATACCCACATTTTTTAGCTTCTCACAAGTTTCATAGATATTTTCAACTCTGAAAGCGAGGTGTCCAAAATTTCGACCGAAACTATACTCTTCTTCTTGATCCCAATTATAGGTTAGCTCTATTTCTGCATCTGAGTTATCACTTTGGAGAAATACTAAGGTAAATCGCGCTGCCTCAACCTCTTTTCGTCTTACTTCTTTAAGTCCTAAATGAGTACAAAAAAACTCTAGAGCTCGCTCTAAATCTTTAACTCTAATCATAGTATGCAAAAACTCCATATATTCTCCTCGTGTGTAAAGATCTCATTTAGGTTATAATTCAAATAGTATTTTAATCAATAGGAGAAAAAATGAAAGTCTGCATAATAAAAGGTAAACGTATTCCCTTCATGCGATCGAGCACCAAATATATGGGTATTCCCCTAAAAGACCTTATGAAGCCTGCCATGGATGCTCTGGTAAATGAGTTAGCTCTAGAAGATAAAGAGATTGGCGAAGTTGTTTTAGGAGCTGTCAATAAACATGCCTATGACTTTGCTTTAGCGAGAGAAGTTGTGATGAATTCAAAACTCTCTCCTAAGACTCCTGCCACAGATATTCAAAAGGCCTGTGGAACCTCTTTAGAAGCGGCAGTCATTATAGGAAATAAAATCGCCCAGGGACAAATTGAATGCGGAATTGCAGGTGGTATCGATACCAACTCAGATGTACCCGTAGAGTTTAAAAAGTCTTTTTCAGATAGGCTCCTAAGACTTGCAGCCGCAAGAAGTCTTCCCGATAGGTTAAAAGCTCTCAAAGGGTTTAATCCTAAAGAGCTGCTTCCAAAACTTCCTGCCATCAAAGAACCTCGAACCGGTAAAAGCATGGGTGAGAGTTGCGAAGATATGGCAAAAACCTGGAGTATTTCACGAGAAAGACAAGATGAGCTAGCATTCAAATCACAGCAAAATGCTGCCAATGCATTTAAAGAAGGTTGGCATGATGATCTTGTTGTTGAATTTAAAGGCGCAAGAAAAGATGGAACGATAAGAGAAACTTCTCTTGAAAAATTAGCCAAGCTAAAACCTGCCTTTGATAAGTCTTCTGGAAAGGGAACACTGACTGCTGGAAATTCTTCCCCTTTAACAGATGGTGCAAGCTGTGTATTTTTATGTAGCGAAGAGTATGCCCAAAACAACAATCTTGAGGTGATGGCCTATCTTACTTTTGCTCAATCTGCTGCAGTTAATTATGTAGATGAAGAAGGACTTTTGATGGCTCCAGCCTATGCTGTACCAAAACTTCTCAAGCAAGCTGGAATTACACTACAAGATTTTGATTTTTATGAAATTCACGAGGCCTTTGCCGCTCAAGTTCTTTGCACACTCGATGCTTGGAAATCAGAAGAGTTTTGTCGAGAAAAACTAGGACTTGATGCTCCCCTCGGCGAAATTGATATGAATAAGCTTAATATAAAGGGTGGCTCTCTTGCCTTGGGACATCCTTTTGCAGCTACTGGATCTCGAATCATTGCTGGTCTAGCTAAACTCCTTCAAGAAAAAGGAAGTGGTCGTGGACTCATCTCGATTTGTACAGCGGGAGGAATGGGAGTCACAGCAATCATAGAAAGATGAAAGTATTAACTTTCAATATTCACAAAGGATTTGATTGGACGTCTCGTAGACTAACGATAAGAACTTTAAAAAAGCAGCTTGAAATCATTCATCCGGACCTTGTTTTTCTTCAAGAGGTAGTTGGAGAGAACTTGAAACTCGAAAAGTCTGAACCAGGTTGGGTGGAAAATCAATTCGAGTTTCTTGCCGATCAATTATGGAGTGAGTTTGCTTACGCTAAAAACGCTGTCTACGATCAACGACATCATGGAAACGTGATTCTCTCACGCTTTCCTATTCTTGAATCTAAACAAATCGATATCTCGACTAATAAATTAGAACAAAGAGGTGTTCTTTTTGCCAAGATCGATCATCCTAAAAAAAATATTGATTGCTATTGTGTCCATTTAGACCTTAGCCATAAAGGAAGAAAAAAACAGTACCGTGAGCTGAGTAAAATACTTAAACAAAACTCAGATAGTACAACTCCTTTAGTGCTAGCAGGTGATTTCAATGACTGGAATAAAAAAGCTTGTGAATTTCTTAGCAATGAAAATCAGTTAACCGAGATTTTCAAAGCACTCACGGGTCAATATGCAAAAACCTTCCCTTCTATTAAACCCATTCTAAGCCTTGATCGTATTTATACGAGAAATCTTAACTACCATTCTTGCCAAGTCCTAGACTCAAAGTCATGGCGAAGTCTTTCAGATCATCTTGCTCTCTATATGGAGGTTGATTTGTGAGAACTCAGCCAACTCTATCTAACCAAGTCGAACTCATAAGAAATGGATTTGAATTTATTCAATCGAATCTTGAACTCATAAAAGATGCCAAAAATTTTATCTTCTTGCACACTTATATCTTTGAGGTCGACGAAACGACGAAACCAATTATAAAGCAGCTTATTGAGGCGAGTAAAAGAGGTGTCGAGGTTTACATCATTTTAGATGCCCTTGGGTCTCAAGATTTTCCCGAAAAAACTGAGCAAGACTTGGTAAAGGCAGGAGTTCGCATTAAATACTTTACTCCTTTATTTCATTTTTACCGAACTGCTCGTCGGATGCACCAGAAGCTTCTCTTAATAGATAATGAGAAAGCTATCGTTGGTGGAATCAATCTTGCTAGAAGATTCAATAATCCTGATCAAAACCTTCCTTGGTTAGACTATTCCGTTCTAATCACAGGAGAGGAAGTCCACAATCTATACCTAAAAAGCCTTCGACACTATACAAAATATTTTAAAGATAAAAGGTCACAAATTCTAAATTGGAAAGGGATCCACAGTCTTTCTTCAACACAATGTATTGTTAAGAGCATAGAAAATGATTGGATTTTTCAATACAAAGAAGTCACCCAAAGCTATTTACAATCCATCTCAGAGGCAAAAGTCCGCATAATCATCATGGCCACTTATTTTTTACCGGGCAAAAGACTTTTAAAGGAATTGAAAAAAGCAAGAAAACGAGATGTTGAAGTGTTATTAATTTTTGGCGCATTTAGTGATCACCCAGTAGTGCAGGCTGCTGAACGTTATTTTTTTGATTGGTATCTTCAAATCGGCTTTAAGATTTATTTATGGGACCGAAGTATCGTACATGGAAAATTAGCTTTAATTGATGATACTTGGGTAAGTATTGGCTCCTACAACCATAATTTCTTAAGTAAATTCGGAAATTGCGAATTAAATCTAGAGATTATCAACAATCAATTTGCTAGCGATGTGGAAAAAGAAATAAATAATGTTCTTCAAAAGTGTAAGCCTGTTACAAATGAGACTTCTCAAAAGTATTCCAAATCTGTGGGAATTTTAACTTACATACTACTGAATATTCTCACTTTATTTTCACTTATCTTTCTTTACCGACAATCAGAAGAAGAGATGGAAAATATTTCTCGCTAATTCATATAGACATCATCGTCTATTATCGCTCTTGCAAAAAGCGCCGTATAAATGCCAAAGATTGCTACACCGATAAGCATTGAAATAATTCCAACTAGTTTCCCTTCAAAAGTAATCGGAGTTATATCTCCATAACCAACTGTAGTGGTCGTAGAAAAACTCCACCAAAGAGCATCAATAAAACTTTGAATTTTGGGGTTTTGTCCGTTCTCCAAGTAATACACTAGAGTCGCAGAGAGAAAGACAAAGAAATTTCCGAAAAAGCTTAAAGTGATAAAGGGAACGCTTATAACTAAACGTCCGATTAACCTACAAAAATGCTTACTTTTAAAAATAAAGGTGTGCATATTTAAATCATAATAAACTGCTGAGTTATTGGGAAGTCTTGTTTATAATATCTGTATGTCATCTCAATCAAGGCCAGTTATTCTCATTACTGGGGCCAGTTCAGGACTCGGTCTCATCCTAGCAAAAAAATTAATGTCACTCCCCTACCATCTAGTGTTAACCGCCAGGGACTCGTCTCTAGAACGCTTTAAAGATGAGGGAATTGAAGAGAATGACTTTCTATGGCTTAGACCTCTTGACATTATTAACGAAGAACAAAGAAAAGATTTAATCCTGGAAATTAATCAGCGCTTATCAGGCGTGGACATACTGGTAAATAATGCGGGATTCACTTATAGGGCCGTAGTGGAACATGTATCCGCAGAGGAAAGAATCAAACAACTTCACACCAATTTTATTGCTGCGATGGAGCTTTCAAGACTAGTTTTACCTTTTATGCGAGCAAAGCGGGCCGGAAAAATTATTAATATTTCCTCTGTGGGTGGAATGATGGCCATGCCCACCATGGCGATTTATTCTGCTTCTAAATGGGCGTTAGAAGGCTACTCAGAAAGTCTATGGTACGAGGTCAAACCTTGGAATATTAAAGTCACTCTCATCCAGCCTGGATTCATTAACTCTGATTCATTTAAGTTAGTAAGGCATACTGAGCAAAGTGCAGACTCTGCAAAAGAGGAAAAAGACCCCTACCACAACCATTATCATTATATGTCCAATTTCATAGAGAAATTAATGCGCTTATCACCCTCAAAGCCTGAAAATGTGGCTGCCAAGGTCATTAAAGTAATAACTCATCCAAGCCCTCCCTTAAGAGTTGCAGGTACATGGGATGCTATCATATTCAAACTCATTCGAGTTTTTCTCCCTCAAAAAATTTATCACAGGATTCTTTATCACTCATTGCCTGGAATTAGGAAATGGGGACCCGGCACAAAATAGCTTTGGTATCTTCTAAAGACTTAAGGTGTACTTCGTTATTGGCTTCCAGAGAGAATCCACTACTTGATTCTAGTGCTAATATATCTCGGTGATAAACCATTTCTAAATGTCCCTCGATAAGATGACACCACAAAGGCATATTTATTGAATCAAGAGTTAAACTATTACCTTTTTCGATTGAAATGATTTCTACCTCGATGGGCAGATTACTCTCCAGTAAGAAAAACCGAGATATTTTATGGCTATTATTTTTAAAGGAAACAGACTCTGCCTGAGACCTGTTAAGCTCTAAAGGACTATATAGATCTAGTGAACTTTTACCGTGGCTACGACAAAGTATATCTAGCTGTCCTTCAATAGGAATGAGCTTGAAAAATGTGTAAGACAAAGAATGATTAAACTGCTCGTTAGGTTTTAAAAAACATTCTGAGAATACTTTAAGACTATAAAAGCTCATCCATTCTGGCTGGATCTGAGAGGCATAAGAGAAGGAATGAAAAGACGTCAAATTCCCTATAAGATGTTCGTCTCTTTGAGAATTTAACTTTATCTTTAACATTCCTTCTCCCTATTTCTGAGAGGTTATTTTTTTACAACGAATTTAAAATCTACTTTCACTTCGTTATTGATCATTTTATCTCCAAGATTTTTAAAGAAATCACCTGAACCATAAATCATCCCAAATTTCGTTCTATCGAAAATTAATTGTCCCGTATACTCATTCCCCTTTTGAGTCATATCAAAAGTCACTTGATTCGTTTTATCTTTTACAGTTAAATCAGCTGTCACTTTTTTTCCTTTAACACTTTTGATCACAAGCTTAGAAGTAGGATACTTTTCTACCTCGAAAAAATCTCCACTTTTCATGTGACCAAGAAATTTATCAGCCCACTCACCTTCAAGGTCAGTTACTGTAAATGCTGTTAAGTCTGCAACAAATTCTCCACCAGTAATTTTGCCATCTTTCATTTGAACGACGCCAGATTTAAGAGGAACCTTGCCATGGTGTTTTCCAGTAACTTTAGAACCTTCCCATTTAAATTCACTTTTTTTCAAATCAACGTCAGCACCAAAAGCGCTAAAGCTCACTAGTGCAAGAGCTAATAAATTTAAAACTGCCTTTTTCATATATCCTCCTTATAGATATTTCTTATTAATGTAGCTTGATTATCGGGGAGAATACTATAAAATGAAATTATTATTATCTTATAAACAATATAGTTTTTAGTTATATTATGACGTATGATCAAATACTTACACTGGATACCATCGTAAAGTATGGTAGCTTCAAAGCAGCTGCAGAAGTTTTGCATAAATCCCAACCTTCTCTAAGTATGGCGATCAAAAAGCTAGAAGAAGAGTTTGATTTTCTCATTTTTGATCGATCGGAGTATCGTCCAAAACTGACCAAACAAGGACAAACTTTTTACCAATCCGCAAAGCTTGTTATCGAATCTTATCAGTCTTTGGAATTAGTAGGAAAAGAACTGGGAGCTGGTTTTGAAACGAATATAAATATCTGTGTTGAAGCTATCTTTCCTATCGCTAGCATTTCTAATATTCTTCAAGATTTTTTTCAGCCTCATATCACGACTTCTCTTAACTTAAATACAGATGTACTCGAGGGAGTGATTGAAAAGTTAAATAATCATGAAGTCGACTTTGCTATTGCTCCTGATTTTAAGGGGGAAAATAATTTTGAAAAAATAGAATTTATGAAGGCAGAAGTAGTACCCGTTATTTCGCCTCAACACAAAAATTATAATAAAAAAACCCTCAAAGCTCTTCCTCAGATTGTCATTCAAAGTTCAGCTTCAGCTCGAGAGAGTAAGGTTCATGGAGGGTATTCTAATAAGTATTGGTATACATCTGATCTTTTTATGAAGGAGCAGCTTATTAGTGCAGGTCTAGGATGGGGAAGACTACCTTGGCATCAAGTTGAAGACAAAATTAAGAGCGGATCATTGATTCGAATCGAAGATATAAAAGACATTAAAGCTCTTCCTGTTCCCATCTATCTACTCAGGGCCAAAAATAAGGTCATGGGACCTAATACTAAAAATCTTTGGGAATTCCTAGCACAGAGAAGTAAGCTTTAAATTAGCTCTCAATATTAAATTTTTTAAACTTCTTTAAAGCTAAATCCTTTGCCTTTTTTCTCACATGATGAAGATTTTCTTCTTCTTTTTTCCCGATGACTTGAATGGGGTCGTCCACATACTTGTTTTTCCAAACATTCATCACTCGGATTTTAGAGTAAGGAAATTTTCTACCTTCTTTATAGCCAAATTCCTCAAAGGCCACATATTGGCCTCTTGGAGAGGCTCCAATGGTGTTTATCCTCACCAGCGTTTTGGCCGGCACAGATTGGGCGATAAAAAGAGCCGTTAAGGTAAAAAGCAGCTTTTTCATAGAAGTCCTTACTTAAATTCATATTCGTATTATGAGTTGCAAAGGTAATGCCGCCGCAAAACTCCTATTTTCAGTTAGTTAGAGTGTGTGGAGCGTTAAATTTCTGGGCATCGAACATAAACTTAACACTTTCTAAAATCAGCCGATAAGATAGGCATGAAAGGAATCTTGCTCATTATTCTTTTAATTCCAACTGTATATGCAGACCCTACCGTCCAAATAGAGAGCCCTGAGTTTTATCAAGAAGTTTTAAAGCGACATGTAAAAGAGGGTCATATCAGTAAAGATGACGTTGAAAAACAGAAATTCTATTTTGAGAAAGATAAAGAATGGCGCTCAGAGTATGGGGAAAGACTTAGAGGAGTAGCTAGCTCTCTTAAATCTCCTCGTGATATTATCGAACTTGAAAATCCGGCCATTGAAATACCTGTAAATTAGTTTTATCTTTTTAAGCAAAAGGATAAGACTATGAATCAATCTGAATACGAAGAACTCATCCACAACGTAGCTGACTTTCCCAAACCTGGTGTGGTTTTTAAAGATATGTCGCCACTTTTGAGTGAGAAGCTTTCTGAAGTTGTCTCTGATATGGGCCGAGAAATTAATTGGAACGAAATAGATCTAATAGTCGGAATCGAGTCGAGAGGATTTATTCTAGGCTCTGCCATGGCCATAAAATACGGTAAAGGCTTTCTTCCCATGCGAAAAAAAGGCAAACTTCCTCCTCCAGTCATCGGAGAGGAATATGAGCTTGAATACGGTACCGACAAACTTGAAATGCGAGTGAACGATAAAATCAAAAGGGTCTGCTTAGTAGATGATGTTCTGGCTACCGGTGGAACCTTAAAAGCGGGTCTCAGTCTTTGTGAAAAAAATAAATTTGAGGTTAAAGCTATATCTGTCTTAATTGATCTACAATTTTTGAACGAACTAGCTGCTTCGGATCAACGCATTCATTCAGTCCTTCAATATAAGTAGTCAAAGTTTGCCGCTTTAACCTTTCTCTGAGTCTTTCCCTTAGAATAGAGGTATGCTTAAATCTTTGATTTTATTTCTCATCATAGCTGGAAACGTTTTCGCTCTTGAGTCTACTGATGTGATGGAAACTCAAATCCTAAAAGCCTACGATAATAATGTACTGGTCATTAACCGAGGGTTAGAGGACGGGATTTATCGAAATGATCATATTAAGCTGATTAACCAAAATGGATTTATCGCAAGAGGGATATGTATCAAAACCACGCTCTTAGTCAGCCACTTTAGAATCTATAGAGTGACGAGACCTGAGCTAGTTAGTAAGGATGATCTCTATCAGCTTAGATCAATCAATCAAAGTCGAATTCCCAGAGATATTGCAGCTTTAAAAAAAGTTGATTTCACCAAGTTTTTCAACGTCTATGACGACAAACGCATGCAAAGGGAAGTTAAGCTTCAAGACAATAGAATCGCTAAATACGATCTTCCAGAAGATGTTGTTAACACTGTTGCCTATCAAAAAGAACGTAAATCTGGCTTCCAGCTTTTTGTTGAAGACAATTTTGAAGATGAAGACCTAAGACGTGATTTATCAGATACCTATTTTGAAATTTTTGTCTCTCCTTATACTTTTGAATCTCTCTACGAACAAGAACAGAGTCATTATGGAGGAAGAGTTTATAATTTTGGGAAAAAGTATCGCTACAGCCTTTCCTACCTGGAAAGAAACAGAAGAATTGTCGATCCGCTAAATCCTGCTAATCAATATGAAACAAAGGCCTTAAATTATAGAGCGGATTTTCAAATAAACCGGGTCACAGAAAACTGGAGTCTCGTTTCTTTTGTCCAATATGATCAAGAGAAATTCGGTCGAATATATTATCCCCACAAATGGTATAGGATTGCGCCACTTGGATTTCGATTTCATTTCTGGGAAGACGATCCGAAAGATGATTTTTTCCATGTCAACTATAGTCCAGCTGTCGATACGATTGAATACAACGATCTTTCTAACCCAAACTCTGATTCTCTCAAAGAACGAGATGGTTTTAGGCATACCCTTTGGGCACAACTGAGAAGCCCTCTAACGGAATCATTATTTTCCCAGTTTAATTTTTATTATGCTCCCTATGCTGATAGTTTCGGAGGCGAAATAGATTGGGGTGATAATATGCTCGATACTTCTGCCACCTTAAGTTATAAATTAGATGAAAAGTTTTATATGGAATTTACCGTGCAATATTTAAGAGACAAGCTTCGAGCGGATACTTACGACCTTCGCGAAGATAATTCAATCAATACAGTCCGACTACGCTACGAAGTCGCGCTTTAGGTAAACTAAATATTCTGTATTTCCTTTCTTCCCTTTTATGGGAGAATCAGTCCAGTCAATAAGCTTTAAATCTTTCTCTCTAAAATATTCGAAAAGCTCCTCTCGGATCGTTTTTAAATATTTTTCAGGAACAAGTCCTCCCTTACCTACTCGCTCCTTACCTGCCTCAAACTGAGGTTTAAGAAGTAGCACTAGAAATCCATCATCTTTTAGAAAACTGAGCATCGTAGGAATTACGAGTTTTAGTGAAATAAATGAAAGATCAGCAACACAAGCATCTACTTTTTCATCCAACTCAATTTCGAATTTTAAATTCACTCCTTCTCTACTTATGACTCTTTGGTCTTGAGTAAGAATTGGACTGAGTTGATCATGTCCCACATCGAGAGCATAAACTTTTGAGGCTCCTGACTCTAAAAGCACTTGCGTAAATCCCCCAGTACTCGCACCACAGTCGGCAACAATCAATCCGTTAAAGTCTAAATTAAAATTTTGGATAGCAGCCTTTAGTTTAAAAGCCCCACGACTGACATAGAGCTGATCTGACTTGATTGAGATTTTAGTGTTTTTTTCCACTAATTGGCCTGGTTTAGTAATCACTTTTCCATCACAGCTAACATCGCCCTGTTTAATAAGCATACGAGCCTGAGAACGCGTGAGGACCAACTCTCTTTGCAGCATTTCTTGATCTAGCCTTTGACTCACAGGCTGATATGCCCTTGATAGACAAGATGAACTCTTCCTTGAAAATAGAGATCTTTTTGATCGACGATCGCCTGTAAAGTTCCCCCCTTAGCATAGACGGTGATTTCACCTTGCCAATTGAAAAATCTTGAACACGCAACTGCTGTTGCCATGATTCCTGTTCCACAACAAAGAGTTTCGTCTTCCACACCACGCTCAAAGACTCTAAGCTTGATACTTCGAGCTTGATGATCCAAGACCTCAAAAAAGTCTACGTTTGTTCCCTTTGGAAAGCGTACATCATTTCGAATAGCAGATCCGACTGCCAGTACATTTACGTCCTCTACGGAGCTTACCTGAATAACTGCATGAGGGACGCCAGTATTTAGATAGAGTGCATTTTTGCCACTGAGGTCATCGATATTAATAGCACCCTCATCAAAGAGTTCCGTCATTTTGACTCGGATGAGGTTATCATCCATAGCCTCTCCTTGATAGAGTCCGTTCATGGTTTCAATTGTGTACTGACTGTCTGCTTTGAGCTTTAATATATTGTGAGCAAAATGGACCGCACAACGAGTGGCATTTCCACACATTTCAGCTTCCGAGCCATCCGAATTAAATATCCTAAGACTGAAGTCTGCTTTGTCCGAGCTTCCAAAGAGCACAACCCCGTCAGCTCCTACTCCTTCACGTCTGGAGCAAAAGTCCTTCACCCGAGTTGGAGTAATATGCTGGTCATTATTCCTATTATTGATAAAGACGAAATCGTTTCCACTACCTGAATATTTAAAAAATTCCATAGCTTCATACTACTCTGTCCCATTTTGGCTGTCTAAGGGTTAAACGATGAGGTCAGGTTGGCCCTGTCTAATGATATGACAGTGCACTGTGTTTTTAGGGGTTTAGCCACAAGAGGTGGTGACAAAACTAAACCATCATTTTGGCATCGAGCTTGTAATAGTAATAGGAGCGAGGGCTCTAAGAAGGAGAGAATGTATGGCAAAGATAATTTTATTAATGGGTGTTTTTCTATCATTGCTTATTTTGCAAGAGCATTACTCTACGCAAAATCTTGCTCATGAGCAGGCACCAAAACAGCAATTGTCGCAACTGAAGTTTTAAGGAGGCTTTCGTGCAAACTATTATCAAAGAATCACTATTTATCACCACAGTAATTTCAGTAAAAGTACTACTAGTCGTGGGTTACATCCAAGATGTATACGCCCACTAATATGACGCACCCCTACCAATCTCAACCAAGTATTCCCATTCCAAAGATAATTATGTAATATGCTCCTTCAACTGAAGGAGCATTAGCTCAGTTGGTTAGAGCCCCCGGCTCATAACCGGGTGGTCGCAAGTTCAAGTCTTGCATGCTCCACCATATGTCAAGCTATTCGAACCAATTTTTTGACAAAAAAAAGAAGAGCTGGCCAATTCGGCCAGCTCTCTTTTTATGTAGTCTTCTCCTACAAAGTAATGAATCTTCAAATCTTTTGCTCCAAGCTCTATCTTGGAAACCAATCGGCTGATGAGCTTTGTCTGCTCATCAGTACTCAAATGTCTTTTAAATATTTCTGAAAATGTTTTTAAAAACGCCCTCCAGTTTTCTAAATCTATTGGACTCTCTGTTGCTCCTTTTAATTCGATTTTCTTCTCTTGCAAAAGTGTGCTCATCTGCTCTTTTTGCTTTTCTAAACTCCCCATCTTTGTATAAATGGGATTGGCCGAGATTTCACTTGGAAGCTCTGTTAGTCTTTCTGTAAGTATTTCAAGTTTTCGATCAATGTTAATCAGTTTATTTTGATATCTTTTAATTTCAGCTTTTATTGGATCTTTTTTATCAACACCTTTTGCTCTATCGAGTAGACTTTCTGCAATATCCGGTGAGTTTAAAAGAGTTGCTATTTTTTCAATCACTAACTCATGAACTCTTTTGGCCGCAAACCGATTGGGGCTTGTGCAATTATGCATTCTATCTGTCTTGCAAAAATTCTTTCTATATCTCCAGCCGTGTTCATAATAACCAATTTTGCCAGATCTTCCGTGAGCTGACTTTCCGCATAGCTTATCTCCACAATCAGCACAATACACAAGTCCTGTTAAAATATAGGGATAACGCCTTGGATTTGCTTTCTTTTTTACTGACTTATTTTCAGCTAAAATCTTTTGTACCTTTTTAAACTTTGCTTTTGTAATAATTGCTTTCCATACCGCTTTGACTTCATGAGTCTTCCCAAATTCAGTATATTCTCTTATTCCACATACTGCTTTACTAGTTAAGATACGGTAGAGATTTTCAACATTAAAATGTGTGAGTCTATTTTTTCCTCCTTTAAACCCAGAATTTAACTTATAGTTTTCTTTATTTAATCTTTTTGCAGTACTCGCTAGAGTTTCTTCACTCAAAAAGTACTCAAAACACTTTTTTATAACAGGCTCTTCATCTGGATCAATTTCAAGATATCCTGGTTTTCCTTCAATAAGTTTGTATCCAGGAGGAGTAGGACCACCATTAAAAAGACCACGCTTTGTTCTTGCTAAAAAGTTTGCTGATATCCTCTCGCTGGTTTGTCTTCTTTCAAATTGAGCAAGATTAGCAAGCGTATAAAGAACCATCTCCCCAGCGGCAGTTGTTGTATCAAAATTTTCACGAAGTGAGAAAAATGAACAGTTCTTCTCTTTCATCAAATTCCAAATTTCAGAAAAGTCCTGAATGTTTCTGGAGATTCTTGATAGCTCAGAACTCATAACAAGATTGATATTTTGTTTTTTTATCTCTGATAACATTCTCTTAAGCTCAGGTCTATTGGTATCTTTTCCTGATCTTGCTTCATCAATAAAGACGTCAACAATTTCACCAAAGTTTTCCTGCATGTTCTTAAGCTTTACCATCTGCTCAAGACGATCTCTTTGGTTTTTAATTGATCCTTCTGGATTGTCCGCCTGCTCTTGAGTAGATACTCTTATATAAATTCCAATCCTATAATTTTCAGGTTTCATAGACCTCCATAGTCTGATTAAATTTCTCTTTTAAGTTCATAAGTATTTTTACGACTTCATTCATTTGATTATCCTTTTCTTCTCTTAAAATTTTCACAGGAACAAGTTCAATCCGACTTGGTTCCCATTTTGTTGTATTTCTTCTTTTTTTATTCGCGCCTATTTTTTGACAATTATCCATTGTGATTAAAAGTTTGATTGTTCATGAGGGTACCTCCTAAAAAATTAGACTTTTGTAGGTCTGTTGGATTTTCTTTAATCCAACGCCATCTTTGTAAGCTCTTAACTTATGGGGACTTTTTGCTAAAATTCTCATATCCATAAATGGATCTGATTCCGTAGTAATTCCGTGCCTGTTACCAACAAGCTTTTTAAGATTTGTGATCTCATTTTGATCAAGATTAAATACCTTCGTATCCATTCCAGCTTTTTCAAATTCCACTAAGGATATAAAAAGATGATAATCTTCTCTATCTTTTGGACAAAGTGATCTCGAACTTATGCCACTATCCTTTAAAATTCTGCTAAGTCTTTCACCTGTTTTGTGACTAGGAAGAACCCAAAGAATGTGATCAATTTTATCTGAATAAGTTTCAAAAAAGTACAAGGTGGATAAATACCGAGAAGCTTTTTTGATATTTAATTCCACCTCTAAGGCAATTAGCTTCTGATTATCTTCCTCACTAGTTCTAATATATCCATCAGGGCGATGATCTTTTGGACTTGGCAGCCATTTAGGAAAGACATTTTCATCAAATCTTCTAAGTTGCTGCTCACTGATGACTATACTCTTTTTATCTTCTGACTTAGTTTCAAGACTTAAGGATAGTAATGTGCAAAGATAATCATGGACAATATTTTCACTTTTAAAGCCAATTTCAGCTAACTCTGGTAAACTAGACTTAATGACATCAAAACCTTTTTTCTTTAACATCCACAAATAATTCTTACCACTATGATCACTTCTAGCTTCTATAAAGTTCGCTTTTTCTAATGCCAATAATCTTTTGTAAGCAGTATGACTGGCACAGCTTGAAAAGTAGCGCCCCATCACTAGGGCGCTACTTGCTACTTTGTACTTAAAAAGAAATCCTAAAAGATTCAGATCCCTTTCACTTAAATGAATAATGGATCTCATTTAAAACTCAGCGGATTCAAAATATTCATCATTTTTTGGGACCATTATCTTTTCTTCATCTTTCGTATAAAATTCTTTTAATTCTCTGTAAGCAATATCTTTTGACAGATAAGGCGTTTGAACTTCCATATAGCTTGATCCATTTTTGTATATGGCCCTGCCAGATATGAGAGGAAGGTCTGTGGCCGATCCGCGATCAAGGACAACTTTACTGGAAGCATCGTTTGGCATGGTATAACAAATAACTCCAGATAAATTGGCCTTAATTTGACTATCAAGGGCCTTAACATCAGGCCGTTGTGTTGCTAAAACCGCATTGATATTGACTGATCTTCCAAGTCTAGCAATCTTTGATAAAATTGCTTTTGCCTTTTTGATATCCTCTTTTTGTTCACTAAATTCAGATCCGGCCACAAAGATTTCAGCGATCTCATCCACTATAACCACATGGCGAGTAAAATTTGTTTTGTTATATGATCTTCTGCCGTAAAGTCCACCGCCACTTTCACTAAGTCTTTTATCTAAAAGCTTTTCCACTTGATTTAATCGTAAAATCGCCGAGTCCATATCCTTAGCGACATTGACTCTTGGGATATTTTCAAAAATATCAAACTCTGCTCCTCTTTTAAGGTCAATCATAGTAAGTTCAGATTCAGGATCATTTTTTAAAAGGGTGACACTTAATTGTCTTAAAAATGAACTTTTTCCTCCGCCCGTTTGTCCGGCCACTAAAAAATGTGGTGTTTTACTAAAATCTGCTTTAACAGTTTTAAAAAGAGTTTTTCCGACAATAAACTCATCCATTCCATTAACTTCAGAAAAATTAAACCTATAATTTGAAGTGAGAGGAATTTTTGAATAATTAATGTCAACTTCACCTCCATCCACTCTTTCAAAACTATCAATATAAATCTGAAACTTCGCTTCAAAATTTGACTTTGCTTTTTCTAAATCACTTATTGGTATAGCATTTTGCTTGAGCCTCATATAAGAAATTCCATCAGGGTTTTTCTTATCAAAAATAAAATCTAATCCCTTATGCCGATCATTTGCCGCTTTTAGGTTTGAAAAATGAATGACATCATCAATCATCTTTTGAAATCTCTTTTTCTTTCCCATCTGTGCCATTCCCCAGATCCACCAAGGTGAACTTACTATCATCCATTTGTAGATTGAAAATAGGGTAGCGTTTTTAGGATAGAGATAGCCAAACCCAAAAAGATTTAAAACTTTGTAATCAATCTCAAAGAGAATGATTAAACAAAGTATTCCAGTAATTATTCCCAGTTTAAAATAGGGAATCGTGCCGTAACTTATTCCCTTGAAGATTTCAAAAAGGGATTTTAAAAATGTTTCTGCTAACTTGAAGATAGCATTCGCAAAAGCATCAAAAGCATCAAAAGCTTGTGAGCTTTGATCCTGACTTCCGGTTTTTCTTTGGTTCATAGAACTCCAGTGCCAAAATTGGCGGTTAAAAATTGTTGATTTGTTGCTAGAATAAGTTCTAGACTTTCGAGTCTTTGATTTTTGAGCTGATTTGCTCTGTCTGAATTGTCCGAGATTGGACACCTACCATTGTGACGCACTTGCTTTGTGTTTAGAATAAGTTTTCTCCTTGGTTAGTTAATAATTAGCAAATGGTTATTCCGAATTGGGGATGAAAGTACCCCTACAATCAGCTATATATTCTAGGGGGTATTTTTGCCCTTAAATCTCTCAAACTCTTAATATTATGAATATAATTTTTTACAGACCCCCTACTAAAAAAATCAGAAAAGAGATATGCTGCGCTCAGTAATGAGCGCAAAGTCTGAAAGAAAAAATTTAAGTCCATGTAGCTATAAGGGAGCCTACGGCAAGGATAGATATCCTGGTCGCCACTATAAGGGAGATAATCGCACATATCGTGTGATTAAAGGGTGTGAGCTTGCTCTAAACTACTCCTGCTCAGCAAGTGTAATCCAAAAAATGCCTGAGGTTCCTAATATTCGCCCGTGTGAGGAGTCTTTTTTAAAATCTATATCCAAGGGAGTGAAAGAGCATAAAAAAGAAAATAAGAGCAAATTTAAGGGCTGTCAGGCACTTGAAGACGACCTATTAAAAGAAAAGCTTATCAATTATTTTGCTCCAGACATTACTCCCAATATGCGGCAGTGGTCAGATATTATAAGTTCACAGAGGTATGAGCAATACTTTGATTTAGAAGCATTTTATGAAGAGATCAACTGCCAAGCTTTTAGGGTCAATTATCTCCTTTTAAAACAAGAGTTTGCTGGCATTAGCTACTGCCCAGAAAATATTAAAGAGGCGATTCTTCGAGATTTACTTTTTGCTCCAATAAATACTTTTAACCCTTCATTTGAAGAACTCCAAAGAAAAGCAACCCTTTTTATCATCACAATGGGGCTTTCAAATATTAATAAATTTAAAGACTTAATTGTGGGGTTATTTCCAGATTATGAGATTGAAAAGTTTTCTTCAATTCAATCGAGTATCTTCGTTGAAGTCAAAAAGAAAACTCCTAAAAAATTAGCAGATATGCAATCGGCCTATGAACCTTTAAGTAAACTTCAAAAGCAAGCGGTTGATCTTATGATTGCTAAAAGAGAATTTGGAGTTTTTAATACTGAAATTGCTGCTGAGATTAAAATATCTCAAGATTCTTTGAAAGAAAGACTCATATGGGCTAAGAGAAAAATTATTAAGGCGATGAAAGGCCATTACGATGAGAAGAAAATTGCTGATCTTTTGAAAAAGCATAGGGTCTAGAGGATATTTAAAAGGGGTCTTTTATGAGCAAGATACGGGCTTTAAGCCCGTATCGAAAGTCCCAGTTCATGTGAGCAGGACGTATTTATTTATCTAGCATTTCATGAGCAGCTGTTGTTTGACGACCAAGTAATGTCGATAACTGTTTTCCATCAT
>CEQY01122234.1_pt1 | contig 34110 bp, 33 predicted proteins | sample 361391 | NCBI WGS metagenome assembly CEQY01 (sample SAMEA2621075, study PRJEB7988) | marine metagenome | isolation source: saline water (ENVO:00002010), including | reverse complement strand
AAGCATGTATAGCATGAACAATCCTCATCAATCGGGCTCATGTCTCCCTTATATTTACTATTTCGAAGTTTTAGCACGCCTTTTTTTGTGTATAAAAAACCTGTTCTTGCATTTCTCGTGGGTATCACACAGTCAAACATGTCCACACCCCTCAATACAGCTTCAACAATATCAACTGGAGTACCGACCCCCATAAGATATCTCGGCTTATTGGATGGCATTTTATGGGCAATATTATCCAATACTGCATTTCTCTCTTCTGAAGTCTCTCCTACAGATAAACCTCCAATTGCATATCCATCAAAACCTATATCAAGCAAACCAGATAATGATTTGTCTCTTAATTCGTTATGAACTCCACCCTGTACTATTCCAAATATATTACTTTTATCTTTTGAAATTGCATCTTTTGATTTTTTACCCCATTCTAATGATAGTTCAAGAGATTTGTCTGCAGTTTTTTTATCAGCTGGATAAGGAGTACACTCATCAAATTGCATAATTATGTCTGCGCCGAATTGTTCTTGAAGCCAAATTGATTGTTTTGGATCTAAGAAAACTTTTTCACCATCTAGAGGAGAATTAAAATAAACACCCTCAGCAGTAATTTTACGGAGTTTCGCAAGACTAAAAACTTGGTAGCCACCTGAGTCAGTAATAATAGCACCATTCCAATTCATAAACTTATGAATACTGCCGTGCTTAGAAATTATATCTACTCCTGGTCTTAGCATTAGATGAAAAGTATTTGCTAATATAATTTTATAACCAAAGTTACTTACCTCGGATGATGACATGGTTTTGACTGAAGCAGCTGTTCCTACTGGCATAAAACAAGGGGTTTCTATTTCATGGCCATTTAAGTTAAATACACCTGTTCTTGACTTGTTATAAATATTTTTTACATGGAAATTAATCATTTATCTTTTTAGTTCTATAGGAGATGTTAAATAACACAGTTACTTCATGAATTCTTTTTTGAAGTTGAGCCATTTTGAAAATGAAATTGGGAAAAATAGAAAAACTTGTGAAAGCAAAATACATATAATTAAGTAAGAAATAGAAAAATTTATTATAATTATTACTCCAGCTAAAAGAGTCAAGATAGTCAAAAAAATATGCCAGAATACTAAAGGTTCTCTTTTAAAGCACCTAAAGTATATCACAAATGACGTTGTAATATGCGTCATAAAAATAATAAATAAAACGCCTGTAAAATCAAAAAATCCAAGAAGTCTATCAGTCAAATAAAAACCATCTATTATATCATATACAAAAATTGTAAAAAGAATGCCTACGAATAGAAAAATAGTAGACTGAAAGAAAGACTTTTTAAAAATAATAGAAAAATTGTCTAAATTATTATTGGTTACTGCTTTAGTCATTTTTGGAATATTAATTGCCATCAATGATCCAGATATTAATCCCAACATATTTGCAATTGCTAAAGTAAGGCCATATTGTCCAGCAATACTTGGATCTTTTAGATAAAATATAACCGGGGTATAGATTTGAGTAAATAAATAAAGACCTAAAAATGTAAACCCCACTTTATTTTTAAAATTTGATATTTTCTCCCAATTAAATTCATTTTTTGTTAAAATTTTTTTTGGAATATTTTTTGGTCTATAAGTCAGTATCCAAAAAAAAGAAATTAAAGCAACAAATAGAAATACCATTGATGATGCATATAAAGGATAATTATAATATAGTAATAACCAGCAGAAAATACTTCCGAAAACTATTTGAATAATTTTAACAAAGTATATTTCTTTAATATTTCCCGACCCCTCTATTAATGAAAGAAAAGGAAAACAAAGTAAGTGCAATGATGATGAAAAACATAAAATGAACCAAGGTATTAGCCATTGAAACTGATTGGATGTGTGGTTTTCACTAAAATAATATATTCCAAAAGGGAATATTAAAATAAAAAACCAAAAGCTTAGTGTTAAGTATTTTTGAAAAGATTTATTTATAAGATTTTGATAAATGTCATAACTATCGTTATCAATAGCCCCCTTTCTACCCCATTTAAAATTTGAAAACTCTATTGCGCCTATATGAATAAGTGCCGCTGATAAACCGAAATCAAAAAGATAAATTAATGCTGCAAAGCTTAAGAAAGCATAATACCAACCCTGCTCTATTGGAGTGAGAAAATTTGTAATAAAAAATAGTGTAACAACGGCAAAGGCAGCATGAACTAATCTATAGATAAGTACAATGTTCATTAATTTGTTAGCTCATAATTGTGAAATTCTAGCTAGTTTCAAAGCCTCGTTCTAAAATCATCTTCTTTAGATTTTCATCCGAATTATATGGGCCGTCTACATGCTCAACTGTTAATGGCTTTTCTGAATCAATATCTTTTATAATTTTTTCACCATTAATTATTTCCCTACAAGATAATTGACCTTTTAATAGAGGTATTGCCAAATAAAATAAATCTGAAAAATTTTCACTATTAATTACTGTTCCACTTTGAATATTATTTTTTGCATATATACCTCTTACAAGCTCATCTAAATATTTTGTTTCTTTTGTTGGTATAACTCTTTTTTGATCGGACACACCTCCACACATATCAATTGCTTTATGGTAAGATTGAAACCAATCATTAGCATTTATTGGTTTTGTGCAATAGGGAGAAATTTTTTTGTCGCTCCAATCATCGCCTACATAGTCTATGTCGATATGTCTCTCCCATGTTCTTGCTCCTTTTGCGTAAGAAATCATCATAGAATTTGTCCAATCATGATACTCATGTGATGAAAAACCAATTACATTATTTGGATACCTTGCTTTTAAATAATCTATCTGGTCTAAATTAAGCTCATTATCTTCAGATGGATACAATGATACGCAATGATTAATTGCAAGAGGAATACTTCTGTTTTCAAAAAATTTAGCAAAGTCGTCTAAGTCTTTTTCAGACAAGCCACCATTAGAGACAATTACAGGTTTTTTTGTTGAAGCAACTTTTTGAATTAATGGCCAATCGTTAGCATCTGAACTAGCTATCTTAATTAATGGAAAATCTAATTTAACACACATATCAACTGAAGCCTCGTCAAATGGAGTAGCCATTGGTATACATCCAATATTAATAACCTCATCCGCCATTCTTTTATAATTTTCGAAAGACATTTTTGTAGCAATCGTTTTTTGTATATATCTTGAAGCATGATCCCTATAATCTTTATGAATAAAGTTATCAACATCACGAATTTGGAATTTAATAGCTGCTTTAACATTATTGTGTTTTACAATTGAGCCGAATTCTCTAATGATCTGAATACCTCTATCAATATTGCCCCAATGATTATTTGCAAGTTCTAATACGAACAGATTTTCAAAGATTGGTGATTTCATAATTTGAGTTTCATCCTTATCCAATGATATACATATTTTTTGGGATTAAATAATGGTTTTACTACCAAATTTTGGTTGTATTGGTTATTTTTAGTAATATTACAATATATTTTTAATTCTTCAACCCAGCTAAAAAAGAAGCAAGCTCCCTAAGATCCCTAAAAAAATTCTTTCCTTCGCTCAATTTATATTTGTCTATTATATTCAATTTAGGCTTATTAGACAAATAAATAGGCATAATATTATTTTCTAAAGAGGATTCAATGTCTGATGGACTGTCTCCAACATAAATTCCATTTTTACTGCTAAAATTTAGTTCTGCAATCAATCTCTTTAAAGTCTCAACTTTTGGGTTACTTTCATTATTTTTCTTTGTACAAAAAATTCTTTTTTCACCTAAAACACCAGAAATTCCTAAATATTCACAAACCATATATGTGCTTTTTTCCCTTCGATTAGTCAATATGAAAACATTATCAAGTCCAAAAATATCAATACTTTTTTTCAATACTTCAATACTATGGTCAAATAAATTTATCTCTTTATAATATTTCGAGTCAAACGATTGAGAAAATACTTTTACAAAATTCAAATACGAATCTTTACTTTGAAAATTAAGATATTCTGGAAACTGGTCTATAGTAAGAGGAAAAATAGTATCGATAATTTCATCAATATCCTCATTAACATATTTTGGTAAAGTTTCTTTAAGACAATCATGTATGGCAAGATGACTATCTATTAAGGTTCCATCCAAATCAAATCCAACAAATGAAATATTATTCATAAATTTGCCTTATTTTTTTCGATAATCATTGAGATCTTAGATAACCCTACTAAAGATGAATCAATATTATTATGTATATACGTTACTTCAATATTAGTATCTTTGTTTAAAAGATACTGAAAATCTATTATCTTTTCTCCCAAAGAGCCAGTTATAATTATTTTTCTTATTTTTTTACCAGATTCTTTATGGTAATTGATTATTTTTGAATATTGTGCGATCAAAGAAAATTTAATATTATCTATTAAAATCTTTGGATCAAAATTTATATCGATAATCTCTAGTATTTTTTCTTGATTTATAGATTTATAGGGCCCCTTAAAAATATTTAAATCAACAGGAATTTTCCCTTTGTTTTCCAAATTTGACTTTGAAAAAAATAAATCCCAAAAAAAATTTTTATTTTTTTTATCATGACTATAAATATTGTTGAAAAATTCAGAGAGCATGTTTAATGCTCTTCCGCAAGGTATGTGTGTAATAGAGAAAAAATTGTTTCCATCGAATAATGGTCTAATTTCAAAATTTTTACCTGGCTTGAGCGATGAAACCTGTGACCCTGTCCCAAGATTTATATTTATCTCACTATCTTTTAAGCCCAAAGAATAAAAACATGCCTGAAGATCTCCTATACAGCCATAAACTGGGGCTGAGGAGTCTTTTAAGTTAATACTTCCATAAGTTTCATCAATTTTAGAACTTACAACAGGAAGAGAGATATTTTTATTATTTCTTATAGCATGAATCCAATTATTAGACTCAATATCGTAAAGTCCCGAAGCAGCTGCTATAGTTTTTGAAATTTTTCCGTTCCACTTTCCGTGAGCTGATATTAAACACTCTGGCAAAGTAAGAAAAAAAGATTTCTTTTCAAAGTTCTCATGACTTCTTATATTAAATACAGGCAAACCATTTTTTGGAGTCATTCCAGTAGCTTTTTCAAAATCCAAACTTGAAAAAAAATATTCTAAATCTTCTTTCTGCCTAATTCTCTTTTCAGATCGCCAGCTAACGTAAAATTCTTTATCTAATTTATTTAAATCTTTTGCTAAAACATAGCCATGCATCTCGCTACATATATTTATAGCATCTATTTTTATTTTTTGATTTTCATGATAATTAATATGTTTTTTAAAAGAATCCAAAAAAAAATTAATAGGGACCTCATTAATATTTTCTAGTGCTGCGCCAGCAGTGGAGTAAAAATTCAAAAATTCTTTTTCATCTGTTTGAAAAACTACGGACTTTATTCTGCTTGCTCCAAAGTCAAATAATAAATGATTCATATTTTATTAACTAGTGCTTCTATAAGATTGTTAACTAAAGTTTCTGATTTGTCATTTAGCGGAAAATCTATAAATTTCATATCGCCGTAGTCTGAAATTGTTGCTAATTTTAAAAGTTTTCCTTCGACCTTTTTATCTCTTCTCATTACATCTATAATACTTTTATCAGATATTTTCTTTAGGCTCTGAAATGAATCATTTGAGATTATCTCTTTAGCCATTTCTTCTACTTCCTCAATAATTTTGCTCGATAATGACAAATACTCTTTTGCTATATAATTCTCAACTAGTATTCCAATAGCAACTGCTTGGCCGTGGGGTATAGCATGATTTGCAAGTATCTCAACTGCGTGTCCAATACTGTGTCCATAATTCATTGACTTTCTAATATTTATTTCAAACTCGTCATTCTCAACAACTGCTTTTTTAACCAATAATGATAATTTAATTAACTTACTCATTTTTTCTAAATCTGGTTTTAGCAAACTATTATTTGATCTTTTTATATCAATTATTAGATTCTTGTAGATATCAAACACTTCTTTGCCGCCAGTTAAAACTAATCTTAAAATTTCACCATGACCTGAGAAAATGTCATTTGGATTCAGTGTTGATATGAACATAGGGTCAATCAAAACTTTTCTTGGAGCTGAAAATAAAGCTATCAGATTTTTAGTATGTTTATAATTCAACCCTGTTTTTCCACCTACGCAACTATCACTCTGTCCTAAAAGAGTTGTAGGCACATAAATCCAAGGAATCCCTCTTTTAAATGTAGCAGCTGCATATGCTCCAATGTCTTGCATAACTCCACCACCTATAACATATAAAATTGTTTTTCTATTTGCATTACATTCTAATAGCAAATCACATAAATCAAATGCAGCATCAACATTTTTGAGATCTTCTATTGCATGGAAGGACTTATATGGATGTTCGCTCATAAAGCCAATTTGATCTTTATAAATCCTAGCTATGTTTTCGTCTATAAAAAAAACATAGCTAAATTCTTCTGTGCAAATATCTTTTTCTATATAAGAAAATATATTATCTTTGAAAATTACATCATATGGTCTTGGGCTAGATTGAACAGATATTTTATCAATATCCAGATTTATGTCAGCAGTTAACACTTCATTATCAATTTTAAAATTTGTTTTCATTTTTTTTATTCCAGCCCCATGAAACCACCACAAATAAAACCACCGTCAGCAACTATATTTTGTCCATTAATATAAATGCTATTTTCACTTGATAAAAATTTTACAATTTCTGCAATATCTTGTGGCTTACCAAGATTTCCATTGGGTATCAGTTTTTCAATTTTTGATATCTCTTCATCACTCAAGTTGCGTCTAGTAAGTTTGGTATCTATATATCCAGGCGAAACACTATTTACTCTAATTTTTTTTTGAGACATTTCGATAGCTAAATTTTTAACTAAACCATCTAATGCATGTTTTGATACAGAATATGGAAATCTTTTTAATCTCCCTACGATTGAATAAAGAGATGATAAAATTACGATCGATCCATTATTTTGAATTTGGTCAGAACAATATAACTTATGTAGTATCTCGGTTATTGATAGAAGATTTATTTGCAGTGTTTTAAGTATCTCTTCATATTGCATATCGGCTAAAGACTTTGGGTTATTTTCAGCAGCACAAAAAATTACAGTATCGTAAATATCCTTTTTATTACTTAAAAAGCTGGAAATACTTTTCTTAGAAGATAAATCTAATTCTTTTCTCGATGTTGATTCAACAGAGCAAGAGCTTGAAAAAGTGCTTACAATAGCAGCACCTATATCTCCCGAACCACCTATAACAAGAATACTTTTTTTCATTATTCGTGCATAACTATTAAAATAATAATTATACAGTAAATTTAAATTTAATTAAGCTATTTATTAATAAGGCTTTGCAATAAATATTTTATTTAAAAGATTGCGTTTTAAAATTTGTTTTCTTACTGTAGTATGTAAAATAAAAATGAGGTTTTGAATGGAAAAAAGAATAAATGAGTACTTAGACACAATATCAAAGAGTTTCTCTGAGTTAAAGAACGAATCTAGAAGTATTGAAAATGCAGTCAATCAAATAACACTTTCACTTAAATCAAATAAAAAAATTATATTTTGTGGAAATGGTGGATCTGCTTCCGATGCACAACACTTAGCTGCTGAGTTTGTTGGCAGGTATAAAGAAAATAGATCGTCTTTAGCAGCAATTGCAATTACGACCGATACTTCAGCAATCACAGCTATAGGCAATGATTATGGTTTTGAGAATATATTCTCTAGACAGATTGAAGGAATAGGAGCTGCAGGTGATACTTTAATTGCCATAAGCACAAGTGGAAATAGTGTAAATATCTTAAAAGCCATAAAAGAGGCAAAAAAAATGAATATTAAAGTAATCGGCTTAACTGGAAACATAAATAAAGATTTTTCAGATTTAGTTGATATATGTATAAATGTTCCAAGTGGTGAAACAAATCATATTCAAGAAATGCATATTGCGGTTGGTCAATTAATATGTGAACTGGTAGAAAAAGAAATTTTTTAAAAGTATTTTATAAAAATTTTTCTACCTCCATAAGACTTTTTATTTTCTCAGCATAATCACAATTACATCTCTCTGAATATAAAAATAAATTTTTAACTCCAGCAGAATGACCGGCTTCCATATCGGTTAATTTATCCCCAATTAAAAATGATTTTTTTAAATCAAGATTATATTTTTCAGAGGCCTCAATAATCATTCCTGGATTAGGCTTTCTTCTAAAATCATTTTTTTTATAATTACCAATACCCTTCTCTGGATGCGTTGGACAATAAAATAAATCATCAATCCTAGCATTATTATTTTCAAGCTCATTTAGAAACCAATTATTGAATGATAAAAATTTCTCTTCACTAAAAATTCCTCTACCAATCCCTGATTGATTAGTTACAATTATTATCAAATAATTTTTTACTCTTGCGCATCTTATTAAGTCGAAAACACCTGTTATAAACTCTGTATTTTCTTTATCAATGAGGTATTCTTTGTCTATATTTACTACCCCATCTCTATCCAAAAATAATGCTTTATTCATTGCTATAAATTGTTATTAGGTTTCTAATTTTATGTTAAGATTATTATATTGAAGATTAAATTATAAGTATTTTTCAACTTCAAGATAATATAACTATAACATTTAAACTGATAACACAATATTCAATATATGAAAACTGTTCTTTTAGCCGGTGGGTATGGTACTAGAATTTCTGAAGAAACAGATATTAAGCCAAAGCCTATGATAGAAATTGGTGGAAAGCCAATTTTATGGCATATAATGAAACTTTATTCTAGTTATGGATTCCATGAGTTTATTATCTGCTGTGGTTTTAAAGGATATGTCATTAAAGATTATTTTATAAATTTTGCAAGTCATATGTGTGACATAGAAGTAGATTTAGCTAATAATAAATTTACAACTCTTAAGTCATATGCGGAACCGTGGAAAATAACACTAATTGATACTGGCGTTGAAACTATGACAGGCGGACGGTTAAAACATATTTATGATTATGTTAAAGATGAAAAAGACTTTTTTATGACATATGGAGATGGCGTAGCAAATGTAGATATATCAAAATTATATAATTTTCATAAGACTCATGGAAAACTAGCGACCATGACGGTGGTAAAACCACCCGGAAGATTTGGATCAGTAGAAATAATTGATAATCAAGTTAAAAATTTCATTGAAAAGCCTGCTGGTGATAATAGTTTTATAAACGGAGGTTTTTTTGTATTGAAACCAAAAGCCATAGCAGATTACATAGAGAGTTCTTCAACAATCTGGGAAAAAGAGCCCTTAGAAAATTTAGTTAAAGATAAAGAGCTATTCTCGTATAACCATAATGGATTTTGGCAGCCTATGGACACCTTAAGAGATAAAAGACTATTAGATGAATATTGGGATAGTGGAAATCCGCCATGGAGAGTTTGGTGATACATTCTGAATTTTGGAAAAATAAAAAAGTTTTAATTACGGGGCATACCGGATTTAAAGGATCATGGTTAACACTCCTACTAAATAAGTTAGGCTCTGAAATTCATGGTTTGTCTATTGATGACGATAAATTGAGTTTATCAAAAGATATTGATCTGAATAAGTTCTGTGAATCTCATATTTTTGATTTGAGAGACAAAGAAAAAGTAAAAAAAAAAGTATGTGATATTAATCCAGAAATAATAATTCACCTGGCTGCGCAGTCATTAGTATTAAGATCATATAAAGATCCTTACCTAACTTATTCTACAAATTTAATAGGTCTTGTTAATTTATTTGAATCAATTCGTCAAAGTAAAAATACAAAAGTAGTTCTTAATGTAACATCAGATAAATGCTACAAAAATTTTGAGTCAGAAAATGGATATAACGAAAATGATATCCTTGGGGGTTTCGATCCATACAGTAATAGTAAAGCCTGTGCAGAATTAATTTCTGAATCTTATAGAGAATCATTTTTCTCTAAAATGGAAATAGCAAGCATAACTGCACGCGCTGGAAATGTCATAGGAGGTGGAGACTGGTCAGAAGATAGATTAATTCCAGACATAATGAAATCTTTAATTGATAAAAAAAATCTTAAAATAAGATATCCAGGCGCTATCAGACCTTGGCAACATGTTTTAGAGCCACTATGCGGATACATAATGCTTATTGAGAACGCATACAAAGATCCAAAGAAATTTTCCGAAGCCTGGAACTTTGGTCCTGAAAAAGACAACATAAGAACTGTTGAAGATATAATTAGTGAAATTTCAAAAAATATTGAATTTAATAATGAGATAATATTTGATAATAATGAAGCGCTTCATGAAACTAGTGTTTTAAAACTTGATATTTCAAAAGTAAAATCTAAATTAAAATGGGAGCCAAAGTGGGGTTTTGAAAAAACAATCAAAAAGACTTGTGATTGGTACAAAACTTATATAACGGGCGGTAATATTCAAGAAGTAACTGAATATCAAATAAATGAATACTTGGAAGATGTAATTTAATATATATAATTGACTTTATTAACTAAAGAAGGATTTTAAAAGCTATGGTAAAAGTTTCTTACGCTCAAACGGTTTATGGGAAAGATGAAATTGATGCAGTTGTTTCGTGTTTAAAAACAAGCACGCAAATGAGTAAACATGCATCAGAATTTGAATCAAAAATATCGAGTTTATTTGAGAAAAAATACGGCTTATTTGTAAATTCTGGTTCGTCAGCATTATATTTAGGTATGGAAGCTTCTAATTTTCCAGAAGGGTCAGAAATTATAACTCCGGCTTTAACTTTCTCGACAACAGTTGGTTCTATTGTAAAAAATAACCTGGTTCCTGTTTTTGTTGATGTAGGAGTAAATGATTATTGTATTGATGTCAATCAAATTGAACAAATGATATCTAATAAGACAAAAGCGATTATGGCTCCGAATTTGATGGGGAACTTATGCGATTGGAAAATTATTCGTGAAATAGCTGATAAATATAATCTAATGGTTATAGAAGATAGTGCTGACACTTTGGGCTCAACTCTAAACGGTAAAAATTCTGGGTCTTACACCGACTGGTCTATAACAAGCTTTTATGGCTCACATATCATTAATTGCGCCGGAAATGGTGGAATGTTATGTATTAATGACGACGAAATTTATAGGAAAGCAAAATTATTAAGATCCTGGGGTAGATCGTCATCTATCTTTGACGAAAAAAGTGAAGCTATTGAAAATAGATTTAATGTGAAAATTGGTGATATTGATTATGATGCTAAATTTATTTTTGAAGAAATTGGTTATAATTTAGAGGGTTCTGAAATTGGAGCAGCTTTCGGTCTAGCGCAACTAAAAAATTTAGATAAAAACATTGAAGAAAGAATTAAAAATTTTAATATTCAAACAGAATTTTTTAATCGTTATGAAGATCTATTTTTAACACCAAAAGTTACAGATTCTGCTCACACTGCATGGCTAGCTTATCCAATAATCATAAAGGATGAAGCTCCTTTCAGCAGAAGAGATTTTCAAATTCATCTTGAAAAAAATAATATTCAAACTAGAACTGTTTTTACAGGAAACATCACAAAACAACCGGGTTTCAAAGATATTAAGATGAGAAAATCTGAAAATCTAGATAACTCTGACAGAGTTATGAAAAATGCTGTACTTCTAGCATGTCACCATGGTCTTACAGATGAAATGATTAATCATATGCATAAAACAATCGAAGAACTTATACACGCTAATAAATAAATTTTCATGAAAATTCTTATATTAGGTGGCTCAGGTTTTTTTGGAAAATCAATTGTTGATTATTTTCAAAGAAATATTTTTCAAGAAAAAAATGAGATTGAATTAATATTATCATCTAGGAACATCCATAGCATAAAAAATATAGTTTCTACAAAATATTTAAATAAAAAAATATTTTTAGAAGAAATTGATGTAACAACTTGTAAATCAATTCCAAACTCTGAACTTATTATTCATGCAGCCACATCCACTACTGAAAACGATTATAAAAGAAATCCAGAAGAAGAAAAAAAGAACATAATACTTGGGGCTGAAAATATAATGAAAATAATGAATAACAGATCAAGTATGATTTATGTAAGCTCTGGTGCAGTATATGGAAAACAGAAGGAAATAAATAGTGGTTTTATTGAGGATGGTAATTATAAGGCTCAGGAACTTGAAGGTACAAAATTACATTATGCAAATGCAAAAATAGATGCTGAAAAAATTATATTACATTATTCAAAAATTAGATCTATAAAAACTGTTATTGCAAGATGTTTTGCTTTTGTTGGAAAATATCTTCCTAGAGATACACATTTTTTTATAGGAAATATGATTGAATCTATTTTGGAGAATAACAATCAAATAATTAAAGCTGAAAATAAAGTTTACAGATCATACATGCATGCTGATGATTTAGTTAGATCACTTTTATTTATAAATAATTATGCAAAGATTAATTGTGAAATTTTTAATATTGGATCAAACGAGGCAATTGAATTACATCATTTAGCAGAAATTTTTTCAAAAGAGTACAAATTTAAAATCTCTGGTAATAAGAATCCAAATGATTTTCTTAAAGCAGACATATACGTACCAAATATTGATAAATTACTATCTAAAGGCTTTAAACTAAATTATAATATGATTCATTCAATAAAAAACGTCATAAAAGAATTAAAAGAATGAAAAAAATTACTGTCGCTGACTGTTTCTTAAAATTTCTTGAAATATATGGGGTGAAAGATTCGTTTATGCTTACTGGCGGAGCTGCTATGCACCTAAATGACTCTTTCAGAAAAAATAAAAAAATAAAAAAATATATAATGCATCATGAGCAAAGCTGCTCAATGGCAGCTGATGCATACTTCAGAATTTCAAATAAATTAGCTGCAGTATGTGTAACAGCAGGGCCAGGATCTATAAATACTTTTAACGGGGTTTTTGGTGCGTATGTTGACTCTATTCCAATGATAATTGTTTCAGGACAAGCTAGAACAGATAATATAGCCCCACTTCATGCGCCAGGTTTAAGACAATTCGGTGACCAAGAAGCTGATATTGTAAATATGGTAAAACCAATTACAAAATTTTGTATACGATTAAAAAAAGAAGACAACTTTATAAAAATTTTCCACAAAGCACTTTCTCTTGCTGAAGATGGAAGGCCAGGGCCGGTTTGGATAGACATGCCTATAGACGTTCAGAGTATGCTTATAAATGAGCCAAGTATTAAAGATTATAAAAGAGTGACAATAAAACATAAATATAACGAAAATATTTATCTTGAAAAAAAAATTAATAATATTTTATCTTTACTACGTAAGTCCAAAAGACCAGTTATAATTGCTGGTAATGGAATAAGGTTTTCTGGGCAACATAAAGAATTTTTAAAAATAATAAAAAAATTGTCGATACCTGTATTACCAGTTTTTAATTCAACTGATTTAGTTTCAAACGATAATCCTTTGTATTGCGGAAGACCAGGAGCTGACGGCGATAGGGCTGGTAACTTTGTTCAGCAAAACTCAGATCTTCTAATCATACTTGGTGCAAGGATGCATATAAGACAAGTTGGATTTAATTCAGAGTCTTTCGCCAGAGAAGCAAAAAGAATTATGGTAGATGTTGATAGAAATGAAATGAAAAAACCGAATTTACATATAGATATAAAAATTCAAGCTGATCTTAAAAATTTTATTCCTAAGATGCTATCAATGACTAAAAAATATAAACCAAAAAAGGAGCATATTGAATTTTTATTATGGGGTAAAAAAAGAAAAGAGTTATATCCTGTAATTCAATCTCATCATTTTAAATCCAAAAAGAATACCGTTAATCCGTATGCGATGATGCAAAAGCTTTTTTCAAAATTTGATGATGACGAAGTAATTGTTACTGGAGATGGAACAGCAGTTGTGGTTTCATATAAAGCTGCTGTAATAAAAAAAAATATGAGATACTTTCATAACAAAGGTTGTGCCTCGATGGGTTGGGACTTACCTGCTGCAATTGGTGCATCTATAGCGTCAAAAAAAAATAGAACTATTTGCATAACCGGTGATGGTAGCATAATGTTAAATTTACAAGAGTTGCAAACGATTATTCATCATAAATTGCCAATAAAAGTTTTTGTAATTAATAATGATGGGTATCACTCTATAAGACAAAGTCAAGCAAATTACTATAACGGCAAAGAAATAGGATGTGGCCCGTCAAGCGGAATTTCTTTTCCAAATTTTAAAAAAGTTTTTGAATCATTTGGTATTAAATCATACCAAATAAATTCATTGAAAAATTTAGAAAAAAATATTGATAATGTGCTTAGAGATTCCGGTCCAACCTTAACAGAGGTTATTGTAGATAAAAATCAGTTATTTGAACCAAGGTTAGCCTCAAAAAAATTAAAAAATGGACAAATCATATCGCCCCCGCTTGAAGATATGGCTCCTTTCCTTGACAGAAATGAGTTCTTATCTAATATGATAATAAAACCTTGGAAAGACGAGTAACTAATGAATAAACAAAATTTAGATAAAGAATATGTATTTTATCTACCCTCATATCAAAAAAATTCAAATGGAATTGTTTGTGTATGGGAAGCAGCATATTATTTTTCAATATACAGAAAGGTATCTATAGTAATAACTGACGATTTACAGACAGCCTCACCAGATCGATACAAGCATATAAATATATATGTCAAAGGAATAAATAACAATGATTCATATAGTAATTATAAAAGTTTATCAAGATTTGAACCTTCTGATAAAGATATAATCTTAGCTCCTGATGACCCCCACGGGTATGCAAAACAACATGTCGTGAATAAAATTAATTGTGTAAGATATCTTATGTGTAGGTCATTAATTCTATCAGAAGAATTACTGGAAATGTCTAGTAATGATTATGGCATGTCTTACTCAAATGCAGTATCTACAATTTTTCCTAGTTATTTAATAATAAATGATAATGTTCTTAATCTTAATAATTCATTAAAAAAAGTTAAAAAGAAAAACAAAATTCTTATTTATTATGGAAAAGCAAGATATGGGATTTGTTTTAAAAACTTGAAAGAGATTATTAAGGAATTTGATGAAGTGGAAATTATTCACAGAAATTACCCAGAAAATTCTGAAGATTTGTATAATAAAATAGCTGAAAGTGCTTTATTTGTTTCCATTGATCCGCTTTCAAGTTTAATACATGAATCAACTTTGTTTGGAACTCCAGCATATGTGTACGATTCTTCTTTTAAAGAGTTTTATGATAACTTTGACTTTGAGTTACATGGTTTTTATTACAACCTTAAACCATCTGATTTAGAAAAAGTATTTAAAGATTCAGAAACATTAAGTTCAAAAGCTAAAAATACTGCTTTAGAATTTATGTCAGATATCGAAGATCGAACCCTAAGTACTATTAACGATATTGAAAATCACTTTGATAAGAATTTGAGTAGTAAAAGTAAAATTGATCTGGCCATAGATGAAGATATAAGATTTTTCAATGAAAAGTGGAAAAATTCACTAATATTTAACTGTATTAGTTTTAGAACAATTTATAGATACCATCTAATTAATAATTACAAATTATTTGCCTTATTCATTCTTTATTTAAATCGAGTAAGAATAAAAATTTTAAATACTTTATTTTTTAATTTTATTACTACAGAGGAATTAAGTCTTATAAAAAACTTTTTTAGAATGAATTCTAATTTGAAAAAAAATAATAAAGAAAATAATAAAAAAAATACTAATAAAATTTTAAAAGTTTGGTAATTATGATATATAGCAATCAATTAAATAGAGATATTTTAATTTCATTTAGTTATTGGAGATATTGGTTGAAATTAGGATATTTAGATATTAAAAATAAATATAGGAGAACTTTTCTAGGACCACTTTGGGTCACCGGAACTGTTGCAGTAATTATATTTGCTGTTGGTCCATTGTATGGGGTTATTTTTAATAGGCCGATTGATACATATTTGCTTCATCTTGCTACTGGAATGACTTTTTGGCTTTTCTTAAGTGCCACAATATCCGAGGTAAGTACTTCATTTATAGATAATGCTAATGTAATTAAAAACTCTAATAAACCTTTACATATATTTGTTTTTAGAATAATTGCAAGAAATACAATTATTTTATTACATAATTTAATAATACCAATTTTAATTGCATTATATTACGGGTTTCTATCTATCAATATACTTTTCATATTTCCTGTAATATTTGTTTTAGTATTATTTTTATTTATGGTTTCTATGCCTGTAGCAATATTATCTACAAGGTTTAGAGATATTATTCCATTAATTCAAAATGTACTACAATTGTTTTTTTTTCTAACTCCAATTTTTTGGGTTGCAGGTACTGAAATGCAAAGATTTTCTCTACTACATTTAAATCCATTTGATTACTTTATTTCCTTAGCAAGGATGCCCTTTTATAGTGCGTATGAGCCTATTACCTTATATTTTATTTTAATATTTACATTCTTTTTTTATTTAGTTTCGTATTTTTTATTCAATAAATATTCAACTAAAACAAGTTACTGGCTATGAATAAAAAACCTTTTATAAAATTATCAGACTGCTCTATTGAGATACCTATATTTCATGCTGATCATTTTTCTTTACGGGCATCAGTAACAAAAAATATTAAAAAAACCGTATTTATTAGTTGTATTGAAAATATGAATTTAGAAATTAAGAGTGGTGATAAAGTTGGTTTATATGGTCCTAACGGTTCAGGGAAAACAACACTTTTAAGATGTATTGCTGGTGGATATGTGCCAACAAGCGGTAAAATAGAAAAATATGGCACTATAAATAATTTAATAGAAACAGGAATCGCAATAGATTTTGAATCATCAGGATATGAAAATATTGAAATTAAATTGCTCTTTTTAAATCATCCAATAAATAAGATTCAAGAAACTAGAGATAGAATTATAGAATTTTCAGGTTTAGGAGATGCAATATATAATCCTGTAAAGACGTACTCAACTGGTATGTTGATGAGATTAACATTCTCAATAGTAACATCTGTTAAAAGTGAAATATTATTACTTGACGAGTGGTTGAGTGTTGGAGATGCAGAATTTGCAAAAAAAGCTGATAAAAAAATGCAAGATATAGCATCTAATGCGAATATAATAGTAATGGCATCACATAATATTGAAATGCTAAAGAATACATGTAATAAAATTATACACCTAGAATCAGGGAAAATAAGTAAAATAGAGGATGTATAAAAATTTATTTTTATTTATTTTAAATTAATTTTTGAAAAATAATCTTTAACGTACTTGAACATATCAAAAAATAATAAAACTGCAAGAGAATAAATTAAGATTGGGTTTAAAATTACTGAAATGCTTGTATAATTATTTGAAACTAAATCTCCAATAGAGACAAAGTAATAATAGTCCTTAGGTATTAAAATTAAACCAAATAATACAGCGTAGGAAATATTTTTTTCGACGCTTTCTTTTTCATTGCTACTAATAAATAATAAAATTGGAAGCATAAATAGTATCAACTTATAATCATAAGCTATTGGTGTCAAACAAACAATTAAACAAGTTAGAAATGCAACTTTTTTCCATAAATAATTTTCCATAAAAAAAACTACTAAAGAGCACATTAAAGTAGTGTACACGATCAAATTAGTAACTAATCTGACATTAATGAAATTCAAGAAATAATCTAGATATTTGATTGGCTCAAGAATACTTAAGCTAAAATAATGTAAAAATCCATCGTTATAAACATTATTTACCAAATCAAAATTCTTAACAAGATTAATAAAATTCTTCTCGAATGTTCCGCTAAAGAAAAATAATAAAAATATAAATATGGTAAAAAATAAAAATGTAAAAACAGCATAATATATAATAGATTTTTTTATATCATACACATTAATAAGCAGTAGTGAAAAAATTGCAGCATATGGCTTGATCATCGTGGCTAAAATTATAAAAAAAATAAAACTAAAAAATTTTCTTTTTATAAAGAAAATTAATGATATAGATATAAGAACATATAATATAATTTCATAATTTGCTCTATCAAAACAAAAAAGGAAAGCATAATTTAAAATTGATAATATTATTACAGAAATAATTTTTTTATACATTTTTTCCATATGCTCTAATTTATTTAAATAATAATAGTTAATTAAAAAAGCTATGGGAAATGTTGTAAATAAAAATATAAATAAACCAATATCTCTTCCCTCAAAACCAAAATTTGAATCTATTAATGTAAGGGGATAAGTTAGAATATAAGCAAGCGGAAAATAGTTTGCTGGTATAGCATTTTCTTTATTCCAATAAGTTTCTAGTAATATACTTTGATCATAATTTGTAAAATAATCTCCAAAAGTAGTATTTGGCTTAAACATATAAGGAATATTTTGCGGATAGCCTATATTAAAACCACTTACTAATATTATTTTATAAATTATAGATACTGCAAAACCAATGACGATAATAATTAAAATAATATTTAATTTTAATTCAATTTGATTATCATTTTTTAAGTATTTTGAACCTACGAAATCAGAAATTTTTATGTCTCTTGCTAATAAAGTTAGCAGACCTAATATAAAAATAAATATAATTACATTAAAAAATTTTTGCCAAAGAGAATTAACTTCATAAAATTTTGCACTAAAATTCTCTATGGTTCCGTTAAAAAATCTTTCTTTCTCATAGCCATAGCCAACTGTAATTTTACTAAATTTATCACCTAAATTTGCATGTTGATTTACCCACGTTGGCTTACCATTATATTTAACTTGTATTTTTCCTTTATATATCTCAATATCAATTTTATGTGACTTATCCAATTCAACATTACGCTTTATTATGGTACCAACTAAATTATTACCACCAATAACTAACGCAAGATCATTAGAGAATTCACCAGTTTTTTCTACATAATTTTTTCCAAACTCCATTCTAATTGTGCAACAACCAATTTCACTTGATACAGGTTTAATCTCAAAAAGATTATCGTGATTTTGGTATTTATTATAATTAAAATTAAATGACAACTTAATTCTTTGGATTTTTTTTGATAAAACATGCTCGAAAAAGTTTTTATCTTTTACAGAATAGCTAACATCAGAAATTATATGATCTGGAGACCCTTTCTGAAATATAAAAAATATTGAAATTGTAAAGATCAACGTAATTGCTAATGAATTTTTTAAGATTTTATTAATATATATAGTCATTTTTTTTTCTTAATGTTTTACATTCGTAAAGAAAATTAATATTATTTTTATATGTATTATCATTATATATAAAATAATTAATTATTTTATTTTGAATAAAAGTTATTAATTTTTTTTGAAACGTATCTAACACTTTTAAGATCTAGATGTGGCCCCATAGGCAAACTTAAAATTTTTTCTTGTAATTCTTCTGCGACTTTTAACTTCAAATTTTTCATATCTTTTTTGTAAGCTTCCTGAAGATGAGGTGATAATGGATAGTGCATCAAAGTTTCTATGCCATTCTCGTTTAAGTATTTGTTGAGAGCTTCTCTATCACAAATTTTTACTACGAATAAATGCCAAACAGGTTCGCAAAATTTTGGAGTATAAGGTAGTATGCTTTTATTATTTATTTCAGAGAGATATATTTTTGCAATTTTTTTTCTTTTTTTATTCGCAGAATTTAATTTCTTCAGTTTTACTCTAAGAAAAGCAGCTTGCAACTCATCTAATCTTGAATTATACCCCTTCACAATATTATAATATTTTTTATTTGAACCATAATTTCTTAGTATTTTGCATTTATCACTTAAATTTTTGTCGTTAGTTGTTATTGCTCCTGCATCTCCGATAGCCCCTAAATTTTTACCTGGATAAAAACTAAAAGCTGCAGCATTACCTAAAGCCCCAACTATACTATTTTTATAAGAAGCACCATGTGCTTGTGATGCATCTTCAATTATCTTTAAATTATATTTTTTTGCTATAATATTTATTTTATCCATTTCAACTGGTTGTCCATAAAGATGAACTACTATTATTGCTTTTGTTTTTTTAGTAATTGATCTTTCAATTCTTTTATGATCAATATTATACGTATTGATATTTGGTTCTACTGGTATTGGTCTTGCTCCAACATTACTAACTGCTAGCCATGTAGCTATATAAGTATTAGACGGGACTAAAACTTCATCACCTTTTCCAATATCATATGCTTTTAATATTATTTTTAAAGCATCTAGTCCGGATGCAACACCGATACAATATTTTACACCGCAGTAATTTGCGAATTCTTTTTCAAAGCTTTTAACTTCTTCGGATAATATATAAGAACCTGATTCTAAGACTTCTTGGAACTTAGAAGTTAGTGATTTATTTATTGAAGCATGGTATTTTTTTAAATCAAGAAACTTTATTTTCATATATTTTTTTTAAATTCTAAAAATTCATTGAAATCTCTTATATAATCATTTTCTTTATATACATCAGATGCTAATACTAAGCATACAGAACCAGAAGAAAAATCAAATAGTTCTCTCCAATAACCGGGAGGAATATAAAGACCTTTGCTAGGATCTTTGAGATGATATTTTTTTTGGGATTTAGAATCATGTAAAGATACATTAAAACTTCCACTTAAAGGCATCATAAGCTGTTGAAGATTTTTGTGCGCATGTGCGCCTCTGTATGAACCACTATGTATATCATAAAGATAATAGACTCTTTTAATTTCAAAAGGAATATGATTCATCCCCTCAATAAATGAAAGATTACCCCTATTATCTGATATCTTTATCAAATCTATTTCTGCCGGACTGTTATTTTTCATAAATTATTATGTAATATTAAAAAAATTATTTTACTTAATTTTAACTCTAATATAATTTTGAATCTATAGCTTTGTAAAAATAGTTTTATTTAAAAAATATGTTATTGGTATAAGAATAATTAAAACTATAAAAGGAGCAATCTCTTGAGTAATTCTCAATATTTCTACAATAAATATTAATAACATAAGGCTTAAAATATATTGAAATAAATATATAAGCGGGTAAATAAGTATTTTTTTTCTACTGTTAGAAGTATTAAAAACATATTTTAAATTCATTATATATGAGAATACTATCCCGAAAACAAATGATATTGAGTATGCGTACGTATATTTGATTACAATCAATAATAACAAATAAATTATATAAGTTAATATTGTGTTAAGAGATCCGGTGATAAGGAATTTATAGAAGTTATTTTTAGTATATTTTTTCAATAACTGATTTTGGTTTTCTAGTAATCTCATCATATATTCTCCAAATATATTCTCCAACAATACCTAACATTAATATTATTATACCACCTAGTATTGATATCAATATTATCGTTGAAGCGTATCCAGGTACGGTGATGTTATTTAGTATTGCGCTTACTAGTATTATTAATGCATAAATTATACTAAGTATTGATACTGTAAAACCTATGATGGTCATTATCCTTAAGGGCATAACTGATGTTGAAAATATATTATCTATAGCCAAACTTAAACTTTTCTTAAAAGTGTAAGATGATTTCCCGTGAATACGTGCTGGTCTATGTACCTTTAAAGATTTATAGGGATACCCAAGTGAAAATAAAAAAAGTGATGTTGTAAAAAAATTAGAGCATTTCAAATGTTGCTCAAGAAGTGTTTTGTGAGCTAAAAAAACATCAAATCCCCCTTTAGGGTAATCGCTTACTGCTAAAAATCTAAATATTCTATAATATAATTTTGCAAAAAATTTTTTCGTCAATGGGTCTACTCTACTTTCTCTTTCGCAAATTATAAACTTAAATTCATCTGATATTTCTTTAAGCATGGTTAATATTAATTCAGGGGGGTCTTGTAAATCTGCTGCTAAAATTGAAAAATAATCGCCTGATATATTTTCTAAGCCTGCTCTTGAAGCATTTTTGGCTCCAAAATTTTTAGTTAACTCTATTATTTTTATATTACTAAACATAGATTTTAATGAAAGTAATACCTCAAGCGAATTATCATGAGACCCGTCATCTACGAAAACCAACTCTAAATTGTAATTTTTATTTCCTAGATTTTCTTCTAATTTTTTTAAGTCATCAAATAATATCGGTAAAGAATCCTCATTATTGTAAACAGGAATTACTATAGAAATTAATTTATTCATTTATAAGGTCCAATCATAAAATTCATATATTGTTGACCCAGACCCAAATTCTTTTTTAAAATTATACAAACCTTCATTTAAATATTTTCCCTCATTTTCTGTGCTAATACCAAAGTCGAACCATTTAATATTTGTTAACTGAAATTTCCTTATAGTATAGTCAAAAATATAATCAAGTGTAGAATTAATTTTTCCCTTTTTATTTGAGGCTATATATTGTGCATGTATTACATTTTTATGAATAAATAATATAATTCCTCCCGTTAACCCACTCTTATCAAGAGCAAATATGCCTTTGATATTTTCAGGGAATTTTTTATGAAGATCATTTATTTCTTTAATATTATGTACAGGATTGGTATTATGTTTTTCTTTTAAATTCTCTTTTAAAATTTCCCAATATTCATTTATATACCTAAAGTTTTCTGATATTTGTATGTTATTATTTTTTGCTTTTTTTAAACCCCTTTTTCTTCTACTACTAAAATTTAATTCTTTTTCTAGATCTAGAGTAGAGCTCATATCACACCTATATCTTTTAGCATTTAATCTCTGAAGAGCATATATATCCTCTTGTGATGGATTTTGATGGTAAAAATATGGAGTCGGCTTATATATAATATTTTCAAAACCTTCGCTTAAATAATGCTTTCTTAGCATATTAAAGATTTCTGTCATTTCATTGCCTTTTATTTTTCCACGGTGAACAAGACCACCAAATGTAATACCTGGGTGAGAATTTATATATTTACTTTTATTGGGATCGCATGCGGCAGGAAATACTCCGATACAGGTATTATCTTTATATATCATTAACGATTTATCTTCAAACCTATCACCATGGTAGGATAAAAAATTCATTGTTTGTATAAAAGTCCCATTTACAGAGTATGAACATATTTCATTCCATGTTTCAAAACTTGCACTATCATATTTTTTAAGATTAAGAGACATATTAAATTTTTTGAGCTAAAGCAAAGCCGTCTTCACCAAAGTTATTTCCATTATATAAAATATAAGAATTATTATCTTTTTCAAAATATGCTCCATACATAATTGCTTCTGAATCAAAAGAGTTTGGGGTGACATCCATATTTAGTTTTTCATCAAGCCTTTTCCACTTTATGCCATCTTTTGACTCAGCATATGCCATTCTGTATTGTTTTAGAGATTTTTTTCGAACTGAAACAAATAGGCTATAGGTGCCATTTTGTTTTTTAAATACATATGGTCTTCCAAAACCATGTTCGTCTTTATCTTTGGGCTCTAAAACAGTTTTTCCTTTGTTTGGCCAATTTATTCCGTCTTGTGATTCTATGTATTTGAGATTATAGACAGGAAATTCTTTACCACCTAAATTTATCCAACTACTTCCAGCAACATACCACATCTTATATATATTATTCTCATAAATACAATATGGACCACATCTGAAGAGCATTTCATCATTAGATCTATCTAAAATTGGTGTCTTACTAAATCTTTCAAATGAATTTCCATTATCCTTACTTATTGCTAATCCTGTCATTAATCTATATCGATGTTTTACTCCAAGCTCAAATCCAACGTAGTACATATATAAGTTTCCTTCAACATTTTTCACTATAGATGTCACCACAACTCCGTTATCATCAAATGAGCCTGGTGAACCTATATCCAACAAAGGTTTTTTTGATACGGATATAATTTTTCTTGGATCATAAGCTGAAACATCAACATATCCTGGCCTACCTATGCCATCTTTGTCACAAAATGAGCAAAAAACTCTTATGACATCTGAATTAAGTTTATAGGGTGTGGGAACCATAGCTTTGGAATTTGCCCAAGAATATTCGCCAGAGGGTTTATAAATTATGCCGAGTTTTTCCCACTTCATAGTTTTATTCCTTAATTTTAAAAAACCGCTTAGCTTGAATTTTTGAGGGCAATGTCCCATTTTCGTTAAATAATGCGTTATTTTCAGTATTTTTTGTAATCAAAGAATTTGGACCAATCCAGTTATCACATCCAATATTAATATTATTAGATATAGTTGAATTAACTCCAATAAATGAATATTCTCCAACATTACAAAATCCCGAAAGTACAACTTGGGAAGACAAAAAACAATTTGAACTAATCACACTATGATGACCTATATGATTACCACTCCATAGGACAACATTGTCAAGGATCTTTACATATGGCTGAATTGTATTATTTTCAAAAACAAAACAGTGCTCTCCTATCTCAACATTACTAGCGATATATGAATTTTTGCTAATATATGAAGCAAGCATATAACCCTTGTCCTTAGACTCATCCATAAGCCTTTTTCTTAGCCTATTTAAGTCAGTATAAACTATCGCTACAAAAATATGATGCACTCTTGGATCTAATATAGAAGAAATATCTTCAAAAGGATATACTGGCAATCCTTTGTATTCATCAGATTTTATGTATTTTTTTTCGACTGAAAAAGCCACGACTTCATATTCTGAATCTTCGGCAAAGTATAAGTGCGCAATTTCTGCAAAAGCACTATCACCAACAATTATTAATTTTTTATTCTTACTATTTTCTTTTCTCATAAAACTTTATATTTAACTTTTATGGACGGACAATAAAAATATCTTCTCTTCTGTTTTCCATAGGAAGTTTGGAATCTTGAGGCAAAAGATAAGCATCAAAACCTTTTTTTCTTACGATACTAATGATTGATAATAAAATTTTATCGTCTATTTGTTTTGATTCTATCTCATCATCACTAATCTTCATTGGTTCATCTGTTTTCATAAAATTCTGATGGAACTTAATTCCTGCTTCACTTGAAAAAAATCTTTTTCTCTTATTATAGCTTGGAATATCGCCGATAAGAAGTTGTCCTCCAGAATTTAATAAAGGTAATGTACTTTCTAAAAATTTTTCTATTGCTACATCTGGATAAATATAATGAAAAACGCTATAACATATAATTAAATCAATTTTCCCTTCGTTATCTCTTAAAAAATTATCGCAATTTGGATAATATGCTCCAATTTTAGAAATATGGTCATCATTTGGCAAATGACTTAACATCTCATCACTATCAATTAAAAAAATTTTACTACTATTTCTTTTGCATTCATCTATTATCATACGAGGCAAGTTACTACATCCTGGACCAATATCAAGGACAAGCTTATTTTGTAATTTTAAATTTGTGGCTTTTGATTTTATATCATTAAATATAGAAACTTCTTTTTCTTTTCTATAGCTGTCTGGAAAACCTATTTTTTCATAAATAGATAAATTGTCATCTTTGGACAACTTTTTAAAGTCCTCAAAGTTTAAATTTAAAAACTTATTGCTACTCATAATTCATTAATATTATACTTTATACTACTAGTTTAAAAGCTTTATATTATATTTAAGAGATATATTATATTATTTATCTTGAATGATCATTGATATTTTTCTTTTTAAAAAAGTTGGAATAATATGAGTGTAAAAATATTTTTTTTACTTATACTTAATCGTAATTGATATTCTCCTTTGAATACTTGTTGGAAGAAAATGATAAAATATTAAAACTGCAATAAATTTAAAAATTTTCCTGCCGAAAAAATTTTGTCTTTGTGTTATCTTATAATTATAGTAGAAAAACTTTATAAGTTTAATTGTTACAATACCGAATATACTTGATTCTTTTTTGTTACCTGCAATACTAGACAATTCAGAAAAATATTTATCCGAATTTCTAATATTTTTTTTTATTTTCTCTACGTTTTTTTTATTATAACCACCTTTGTGTTTGAAAAAATTTTCTTTTAATATCTTTAAACTTAGATCTCCGCTTTTCCTCCATCTGTTAAATTCTTTATAGAAATTTTTAAGATCTTTTCTGGCTTTTGCAATATCATTATCAGAAACGTCATATTTTGAAATTGCTCCATACAAATTAACCTCATTATGACCGAGTGGCTGATTTTTATAAAAATAGCCTTTTGGGTGAATATTTACCGGACACCCTAATAATAAAGCTTCATATATGAGAGCTGTATCTTCGAAAATATGTAAAATCTTTGCTGATTTTAATCTTTCAAAAATTTCTTCTTGAGAATAAGATTCCTTCAAACCTCTATCGATTTTTTTTAATTTTTTAATATTATCTGGAATAATGCCAGAAAAATTACTTGTGAATTTTCCATCGTAATAATATTCTTCTGTTCTATCATCATAATTATCATTATCAATTTTATAATTTAAATTTAATGATTTTCCAACCGGATAAGACACAATTTCATCGTAAAGAACATTTTCTGCTGATGCTCTTTCTTTGATTAGCTCGGAAAAATATACAACACCTTCATTCTTTGCATTTTTTAAACATGATTTTTTCGTGAAAACACCATCATAGTACAAGAGTAATCTGCAAATATTTTCAAAGCCTAAGGGATTCCCAGCAACCGTATCAGGATATATAGCTATAGGAATATAATTCTGATTTATATGATCATTTAGAATTTTTTCGGTTAATACTGGTGCAAGGTAATTATCACTTTTTTCATGCTTCCTATAACCTTGCGCTCCGATGGTTTCATTTTGATATAAAATATAAGCTTCTTGATTATTTCTGTTAAAGTAATCTATCATGTAATAGATTGTTTGAACTCCAGCGCTGGAATTTTTAAAGGGTGTACAATAGAAGTACAAAACATATTTCTTATCTGATATTTCGTTGGGCATTTTTATTTTTATTTAATTATGAAATCTTGTCCGTTTCTATCCTTATGAGACAAAATCGGGTCTTCCTTAAAGCCCCATTCAATATTAATATTTTTGTCATTCCACTTTATAGTTTTTTCATGTTTCTCGCTATAAAAATTTGTAGTTTTGTAAAGCAAAGTGGTATTTTCAGATAATGTATAAAAACCATGCGCAAATCCAGGTGGTATCCAAAGTAATTTCTTATTTGATTCTGACAATCTTTCCTTAATCCATTTGCCATGTGAAGTGGAATTTTGACGAATATCAACCGCCACGTCATAAATTTCTCCACTTAGAACACCAATAAGCTTTCCTTGTTGCATTGGGCTTTCTTGGTAATGAAGTCCTCTTAGAACACCTTTTTTTGAATAAGATATATTATCTTGAACAAATTTTTCATTAAGGCCGGTACATTCATTAAATTTCTCCTGATTAAAAAATTCAAAAAAATATCCTCGCTCATCATCATATACATTAGGAGTAATCGAGAGAATTTCCGGAATTTCAAGTGATTTTACTTTCATAATCTGAACCCATGATTTTTTTTAAAAATTTTCCATAACTATTTTGATTCTTTTGTATTTTTTTCTCAAGGGTTTTTTCATCTATCCAGCCATTGAGAAAAGCAATTTCTTCAGGGCAACCAAATAAACGCTGATGTTTTTTTTGAATTTCAAAGACAAAATTATTTGCCTCTCGCAAACTTTCAAAAGTCCCAGAATCAAGCCAGGTAAAATTTTTATCTAACTTAACACATTTTAATTCTTTATTATCCAGATAAACTTTATTTAGGTCTGTGATTTCTAGCTCCCCTCTTTCTGAAGGAATCAATTTCTTTGCTATTTCAGGGGCTTTTTTATCAAAAAAATATAATCCGGTAACAGCGTAAGGTGATTTGGGTATCATGGGTTTTTCTTCAATGTTTAAAACTAAATTATTCTCATTAATTTCTGCAACACCATATCTGTTTGGATCTTTTACTGGATAAATAAAAATTGATGCACCGTTATGAATCGAACTTTGTGCAAGTAATACATTCTCAATTCCTATGCCATAAAAAATGTTATCTCCTAATATTAATGCGGATGGAGATTGATCAATAAATTTTTCTGCAATTATTAATGATTGAGCAATGCCTTTGGGTTCTTCCTGAATTTCATAGGAAATATTAATTCCTAGATCGCTTCCATTACCTAAGAGTTTTTTAAATATTGCTTTATCATGAGGTGTAGTTATTATAAGAATTTCTCTAATATTTGCTGACATCAATGTTGTTAAAGGGTAGAAAATCATTGGTTTGTCATAAACAGGTAATAATTGCTTTGAAATTATTTTGGTTAATGGATGAAGTCTTGTTCCATTACCACCTGCAAGTATTATGCCTTTACGATTTTTCATAGTTTTTTATCCAATTATCTAGGAATTTATCTGCGTGATATTGCCACCCTGGTATTTTATCATTGAAAATTTTTTTAATTTTATCACAGTTTAGGACAGAGTTTTTTGGCCTAATAGCTTTGTTTAAAGATTTATCTGATAATATAGGAAATATATTTGAAACCGAGCATTTTAAATTTATGCCTCTATCGAAAGCACCATTTATCAAATAAGATGCAAATTGAAACCAACTTACCTCACCTGATGAAGTTAAATGAAATAAACCATTACATGAATTTTTATTAATTAGTTTATATGTAACTTCAGAGATTAGATCGGTATGAGTAGGTGCTCCAAATTGATCATTAACAATTGAAATAGATTCTTGTCTTTTTGCAAGATTTAGAATTGTGTTTGGAAAATTTTTACCTTCATTACTATAAACCCAACTTGTTCTAATAATTAAGTGCTTGCAATTACTAGAAATTATTGCATTTTCAGCTTTTAATTTTGAATTTCCATAAATATTCAGTGGGTTTGTTTTATCTTCTTCAGTATAAGGTTTTTCCTTGCTTCCATCAAAGACGTAATCAGATGAATAATGAACCAATAGTGTAGAATTTTCATATGCATATCTTGCAATTTCTTTTATGGATTTAGAATTAACTAAAAAAACTTCTTCTTCATTTATTTCTGCTAAATCAACATTTGTGTATGCTGCTGCATTAATGATGACATCTGGTTCATACGATTTTATTTTTTCATATAATGTATTTTTATTTTTCAAGTCAATTTCTTTTCTGGAAACAGAAACAAAATTCTCGTACTTTGAAAATTTTTTTTTTAAGCTTTTGCCAACTTGTCCGTTTTTTCCAATAAGCAATATTTTCATTTATAATGATTCTTCACCCAATTTTGGTAATCAGAATTAGCCGCTTTTTCTAGCCACTCTGAGTTGTTAAGATACCAATCTACTGTTTTATATAATCCAGTATCAAAAGAATTTTTTGGCTCCCAGCCAATCTCTTTTTTAAGCTTTCTACTATCTATGGCGTATCTAAAGTCATGTCCTGGCCTATCATCAACATGTGATATTAAATTATGAAAAGTATCTTTAGGTAAAGATTTTATTTCTGCTAAGGTGTTGCACACCTTTTTTATAACATCAATATTACTATGCTCTTCATTACCCCCAACATTATAAGTTTCACCTAATCTGCCATTTTTTATTATCATTATTAAAGCCTTGCAATGATCTTTAACATAAAGCCAGTCTCTAATATTTTCTCCGCTTCCATACACTGGGATTTTCTTTTCATTAAGAATATTGTAAATCACTAGTGGGATTAGTTTTTCTGGGAACTGATATGGCCCATAGTTATTTGAACAATTTGTAATGATTGTGGGTATTTTGTAAGTTTGGAAATATGATCTTACAATATGATCAGATGACGCTTTACTAGCACTATATGGGCTGTTTGGCTGGTATCTAGATTCTTCAATAAAAGCATTTTCACTGATATCAAGTGATCCATAAACCTCATCTGTAGATACATGTATAAACTTAAACGAATTGCTTTCAAGATCTGTTTTATTTTGAAAATATTTTTTTACTTCTTCGAGTAACTTAATTGTACTCATGATATTGTTTTCAAAAAAAGAAATTGGATTCTCAATAGATCTATCAACGTGAGTTTCAGCAGCAAAATTAATTATGGTATTAGGTTTATGTTTATTTAATAAATCATCTACTATTTCTGAATCTCCAACATCTCCCTCGACAGATATAAAATTTGATTTATTTTGAATAGAGTTTAGATTATCCTTATTTGCGGCATAGGACATTTTATCTAAATTAATCAATTTTTCATCAGATTCAGAAAACCACTCTAATATAAAATTGGAACCGATAAAACCACAACCACCTGTAACAAGAATAGACATTATTAACCAAAACCTATAAATTTTTGTTAACTAAAAAAAACAAACTTTCATCATTGTTGAGATCTATATACAAGCATTGTACAATTATTATTAACATTAGTAAATTGATCTGACTATAAATATATGAATTTTAATAATATTGATCAAAAGATATGCGGGTATAGTCTATCAATAACTTTCTTTTTTGTATTAATTTCTACTGCGGTAACTAATATTGCAATCCTATTTGCAGTTATATCAAGTCTTATATTAATTGTTAAAAGAAATGATATCTATAAAACATTTATAGATAATAAAATTAACCTGTCAGCTGTATTAATTTTTTCTTTATTTCTTGTATCACTAACTTATACATCTGCAAACTTTGATGATGGAATGACTGTATTATCAAAGTATGTAAAATTTACATATATACCATTTATTTTTTATGCGCTTCAGAATGATTGGATTAGGGAAAAGTGTATAAATTATTTTATTTATGGATGCACAATTGTACTTTTATTATCATATCTAAAATACTTTCAAATTTTAAATCCCTCTGAAATATCAGAACTCCTTGGTGTAGAATATAATGATAAATTACTAGGTACAGTAACAACTGTGTTTCAACACAGCATAATACACGGAGTAATCTTAAGCTTTTACTCGTATCTCACTTTTTTAAAAGCAAAAAATACAAAATCAGTAATTTTTTTAATTTTTTCTTTTTTAAGTTTTTACAATGTACTTTTTCTAAATATATCTAGAACTGCTTACTTGATAATAATCACACTTTTATTAATTTTGATTATTTATAATATCAAAAAAGATAAAATAATTATAACTTCACTAGCTTTATTATTTTTTACTTCCTTATTTTTATTTGCAAATACAAGTATAATTACTGACAGAGTAAATGATATTAGGCAAGATATAGTTAAGTTTAAAAAATTGAATTATGATTCATCTTTAGGATTAAGATTAATTTGGATAGACAATGGATTTGAAAATATAAAAAATAAACCTTTAATTGGGCATGGTGTTGGATCTTATGAAAACACTATAAAAAAATATATAAATAATGGTATATACTCTGAGCTGCTTATTACACAAAATCCTCATAATGAATTTATAAGTATATCCACGCAGCTTGGGCTTGTCGGCTTGCTAGCTTTTTTATATTTCTTATTTAATTTATTTAAAGATGTTTATTTAAAAGAATTTGGAGTATGCATTATTCCTATAATAATTATTGGCTCATTATTTAATTCAATTTTTTTTGATAGTGTTCTTGGAATTTTTTCAATACTAGTTATTGGCTTAGCTGTTCAGAATGAAGAAAAAATATAGACTACTTGTTAATTAATTTTTTACCTCTACCAAACCTTAAAGTCTTTGAAATAATATTTCTAGAAAAATTATCAGCAAATCCAATAATTTTTTTAATTTTTTCTTCAGGTCTACCAGTGAATGATGTTACATGAAAATATTCGTTATTCATACCTGGGGGTTCTGAGGAAAAATAGTAATTTGAAACACAACATCGTCTCTTTTTTGTTAAAACTTTATTCACAGAGTGCCAGCTTTTTTTATTTGTATTCATAACAACTAGTCTATTAAATTTTGATGTTATTACATTTGGTATCCTTAAATTCTCATCCCATAATTCAAGATTGCCTCCATCTTGATAACTCCAGTCTTTAGAAACATAATATAATAAATTTAATCTTCTATATTTATCTCTATGCATATCATGGCTATTATCAATATGAGGATTTAAATAATCTCCCTCTGTCATTACAGATAACCCACCAGCATACAAATTTTTGTCTGGCTCTAGTTTATTTATATTTGTTATTTCGGTAATTAAATTTAAAATTCTTTGATCATGAAAAGCATATGTAATATCAGATAAAATTGATGAAAGACCTTTTAGCTTTGCACATGTTTTTTTCTTTTCTCTAAAAGATTTTCTTTGAAAAAAAATATCGTCCTTTCTGGGAAATTCATCGTATATATTTTCACATATATCTTTTGGAAGTAAATCATCTATTATAAAATGATTAGTCTTCGTTTTTTCTGGATTAAGCCATAAATTTTTTAAAAAATTTTTATTTTTATCAAGCTTATTAATTATAATATCTATTATTTCTGTTTTTTTTGACATAGAATATAAATTAAAAATTAGAAACCATATGAAAAATTCAAAACCTCTAGTTACTGTTATTCTTTGTACACATAAATATGTAAAGTATGCTGAAGATCAGGTAAAGTCAATCAAAAATCAATCTGGTGTATCTATAAATCTTGTTGTTTCTATTGATTCGAAGAATATTGATACTATTGAAAAATGGACAAATTTAGTAAAAAAGTATTTTAATAAAGATACATATAAGATAATACAAGGTCCAATATCTGGATTTTCTCAAAATTTTATAAGTGCTTTGATAAATGTTGATATTAATTCTGATTATTTTGCTTTTTCAGATCATGATGATATATGGGAAGACGAAAAGCTAATATCTGCAATAAACATGCTTTTAAAGTATGATAATTCTATTCCTTTACTATATGGATCAAGATCAAAGTATGTTAAAGATGACGGCGAATTCTTAACCTATTCTAGTAATTATAAGAAACCAAAGACTTTTAAAAATGCATTAGTTCAATGTTTTGCTGGCGGAAACACGATGGTTTTCAATAAAAAATTATTTAATATAGCTAGGGATATTGGTTTCGTTAAAGTAAAAAGCCATGACTGGTGGCTATATATATTAGTTACTGGTGTAGGAGGAAAAGCTATTTATGATAATAAATCTTACATACTTTATAGGCAACATAATCAAAACATAAGTGGAGGAAATAAAGGCTTTTATCAGATTTTTTTGAGAATTAGGGGTATTGTTTCTGGTAATTTTCGTTCTTGGAATAAAACTAACTTATCTTATCTTAATAAAAATATAAAATTCTTAACGCAGGAAAATAAAAAAACTTTGTATAACTTTTCAATAATTCAGGATGGAAACATTTTCAAGAGGATATACTTCTTGGTAAAAACCAAATTATATAGACAAACTACTTTTCAAAATGCTGGATTGTTTTTTGCTGTAGTTTTAAAAAAACTATAGAATTTATCAGCTTGTCGTATGATATTTTCGTCTCTACCAGGTCCATTTGATATAATATCAATTGGAACGTTCAAATGCTTTTCAATATCTTCAATGTACTTCCTAGCATTTTCTGGCAAGTCATTATAGTTTTTAATTCCCGATATGCTAGTTTGCCATCCATCATATTCTTTATATAAAGGCTTATTATCTTTATACTCTAAACAAACTTTTATTTTTTCTAAAGTATCTAAAACATCAAGCTTTGTTAAACATATGCCAGTAAAGCCATTAATTATAATAGATCGTTTTAAGGCAAAAAGATCTAACCAGCCACATCTTCTTTCTCTTCCTGTTGTTGCGCCAAATTCATGTCCTCTCTCAGATAGTATTTTTCCATTTTCATCAAAAAGCTCAGTCATAAAAGGGCCAGAACCAACTCTTGTTGTGTAAGCTTTAACAATAGCTAGAGTATAATCAACTCGTTTTGGAGAAATTCCAGAGCCAGTAAATATACCTCCTATAGTTGTGTTAGATGAAGTCACAAAAGGGTAGGTACCATGGTCTATATCTAAAAGTGATCCTTGCGCACCCTCAAAAACTATTTTTTTATTATTTGAAAATAATTTTTCAATATACAATGGCGCATCAATAAGATAATTTTTATATACATCATAATGTGACAAAAGATTTTGGTAAGTTTCATCAAGATTGAATGTATTGCAATTATAATAGTTTTTAAGGATAAAATTATGATACTCGAGAAGCTCCTCAAGTTT
>CEQY01042317.1_pt1 | contig 34201 bp, 36 predicted proteins | sample 361391 | NCBI WGS metagenome assembly CEQY01 (sample SAMEA2621075, study PRJEB7988) | marine metagenome | isolation source: saline water (ENVO:00002010), including | reverse complement strand
GCTCAATTGGCTTGATTTATGCACTGAAAAAAATTTTTTAAAAAATAGATTAATACTTTTCTTTTTTAATCTCACTATTTTTTTTATTTTTTATCCAATTTAGTATTGTTTTTTGATTTTTTACTATAACCCATGGATTTTTTTTAAAATTTTTTTCCCCTATCTTATCTAAACAAGAAGTTTTAATTGATTCCATTATTAAATCTTTTGAGTTAGCTTTTCTGAAAGATTTTGACTTTTTAATATATTTGATAAGAGGCTTATAATCGTATTTTAATTGCGTTACTAATGATGAACAAAATTTTATTTCTCTACTATTGCCTATTATTCTCTTATTTTTAATTATTTTTTTTGAAAAAACTTTATGATAACGCCATGGAACATTATAAATTTCCTCAAACCTATGAAGATAAGCACAACCTTTATTCCATGGTAGGCCTAAATTACATATGCGAGCATTTTTTTTTGAAAAAAACTCTAGCAAACTTTTTTTCCCCCATGAAGATTTAAGTTTTAATTTTCTAACATCATTCAAGTTTCCAAAAACCAAGTAACTATGTATAGGTTGTTTCGTTCTGAAATAATTTCTTTTCAATGCGTTTATAGGTATTAAGCCGTTTTTTTTGTCAATATCTGTATTTATTGAAAAATATTTTTTTTTGGAAAAAGAGTCTCCTGAAAAAGAGGGTAAAAATAAGGTTTTATTTTTCCCTATTTTTTTTTCAATAATATCTAACATTACCTCAGGGATTTTTTTTGGATTATTAATATTGAATTTAACCTTTTTGATAAAAGACCATATACCGCTATACAAAACTATAATTTTATCTTCCTCAGTGATTACCTCGTTTAAAAATTTTTTGAACTTAATTTCATTTATCATTCAATTAGAATCCGCCATCTATTTTTATCAGAGAGCCATTTACGTAGTCTGAGTCAACAAGAAATTGAATTGCATTATAAATATTTTTTACATCTCCTGTTTTTTTTGATGGGATTTTTTCTAGAATTTTTTTTCTAAGTTTTTTGTTCAGTTTTTTAAAAAGTCCATAATTGAAATTTCCTAAAGCTAAAGTGTTAAATGTAATATTAAAAGCACCGTATTCTTTCGACATAGTCTTTATCATACTATGGGATGCATTTTTACTTGCTGAATAAAGTAAAGTTCCTTTATCACCATCAAGACCTCCAGTAGATGAGATGTTAATAATTCTTCCCCATTTATTTTTCATCATTTTTGGTAAAATAAGTTGAATAATTTTTAAAAAAGAAAAAGTATTAATTTTAAAAGTCTTTTCAATATCAATTTTATTAACAAACATAGAAATTTTATCAATTTTAATTGAGGCAAAATTAATAATTATAATTTTTGAGTTTTCTAAACTTAGTTTTTTTACTGTAGAAATTATCTTTTTATCATTTTGAAAATCTAATTTTTTGCATTCTACATTTTTAATTTGTGAAGGTTTATTTTTATTATAAAATAAAACAATTTTATATTTCATATTAAAATACTTAATCATAGCTTTTACAATCCCACTGCTACCTCCAAAAAAAATAATTAATGGTTTTTTTACCATTTAATCTCCACAACTCCCCATGAAAGACCTACTCCAAAACCACAAGCGATAATAGTATCATTTTTTTTTAATTTTTTTTTGTCCATAGCCTCTTGCAAGAGCAAGGGAATAGATGAAGATACTGTATTACCAAATTTATGAAAATTATTAAGAAAATATCTTTTATCTAAATCAATTTTTTTTCTAATCTTTTCACAAACAAATTTGCTTGCTTGATGTAATGCGAAATATTTTATGTTTTTTTTTTTTATTTTATTTTTCTTCATAAATTTTTCAATGAAGATTGGAATTTCTTTTAAAGTAAAAATAGCTATTTTACCACCATTCATGTACATGTTGTTTGAATTTTCAGATAAAATTAAATCTTTATACCCACTTCCATCCACTCCAAAATCAAAAGATTTAAGAGAATTTTTCTTAGTAATCTTTAAAAGAGTTGCAGTTGATGCATCTGAAAATATAGGGCGGCAACTTTTATTGTTTTTACTTATGTATTTTGTATAAGTATCAGAGCAAATTATTAAACCATATTTTTTATTATTTGATGAAATAAAAGAATTAGCGAGCTTCAAAGCATGAATATATCCCGAACAACCCATATTTATATCTGTTGTAAAAATATTCTTAGGTAAATCTAATTCATTTTGTAAAATACAAGAAACAGATGGAAACTTGTAAGGAGATGTTTGAGAGACAAAAAATAAAAAACCTATTTGTTTTTTAATCTTTTTACTTAATAATTTTTGCGCAGATTTTATAGAAAGTGATATTACATTTTCATTTTTTGAAGAAATATACCTTTTATTAATTCCAGTAGCTGAAATTAACTTTTTTCTATTTGAACTATTTCTTGTAATTGAATTAAGGGTTTCAATTTTTACTGGAAAATGAGATTTTATAGAAGTAATTTGGACAGGCATAGAGTTTTATAATTATTTTTTTAATATTGATAATATTTTCTTTAAGTTTGTAATTTGTGAAGGATTTTTTATTTTTTTAATTTTTTTTCCCAAAATTTTATCTAATTCAGTAATTATTTCTAAATGTTTTAATGAGTCCCATTCTTTAAATTTTGTGAAATCATTTTCTTTTATTAAATCTTGTTTTTTAACACTTAAAATTTTTGCAATTTTAGTTATGATCAAATTTTCTGTTTTTTTCATACGTTTCTAGCCATATATATATCAGTTTTAAAAGTTAAAATGCCTAATTTATTTTCAAAAGATATAATACCTTTTTTTTTTAGATTATTGAGTTGATTAATTTTTTTTGCCATTTTAATGGGCATAGGCCAAGTTTGAGACTTAATTTTTTTAGAATTGATAAAATTTTTCCTTAAAGTTTTTAATATTTTTTTTTCATTTGATAAAGAAATGATAGGGAATAGAAAAATTCCATTTTTATTAAGGTTCATTTTTACTGTATTTAATAATTTAACAATATGTTTTGTGCCATCTTCACCAGAATTATTAATACAATTTTCATACCAAGAAGAAATTTTAGACACTTTTTCGGCTACAGCCGCAACATCAGAAATTATGAAATCAAATTTGTGATCTTTCCAAGGATCTAAAATTGAACCATTTTTTATCTCATGTTTAATTTTTAATTTTATACAATTAAATTCAGTATTTTTACAAGCATGTTTAGAAATATCAGAAAAATATATTTTTGTATTTTTTTTTAAAAATTTGGCAATAGAAATGCCAACTATTCCGCTACCGCATCCAAGATCTAAAATTTTCTTTTTAGGCTTTATAATTTTTTTGGCAGCTTCAATTAAAATTTCTGAAGTTCCAGTTGGTATAAAAACTTTTTTATTTATTCTAATATCTAGATCTTTCATATTAAATTGTGTTTCAGGATCTTTTTAAACGTTTTATTACTTTGATCATATGACATTACCTTGATCAATTAAAACTTTATTTTTTTTTAATTGATTCCAATTACTATTTGTATTTATCAAGTTAAATTTTATTGAAAGCAGATGCATAAAATATATTATATCTAAATATAAAAAAAAATTTCTCATTAGACAAAATAAGCGTTTTTTGCTTTTTTATAAAAATATCTTGAGTCAATTATAATTTGATTTTTATTTTTGAATTTTATTTTTTTGTAATAGTCATGATCTGTAAGTAGTACGATTACGTTATAGCTCTTACTATTTATTTTTTTTGAATAAAATATTTTTTTGTTTATTTTGACATTAGATATAAAATTATCGTTATAGTGAATATTAAATTTTTTAGAATTAAAATATTTAAAAATCTCAAGAGATGGTGAGTTTCTAAGATCATCAATATTTTTTTTATAAGCTAATCCTAAAAATAAAATTTTGTCTTTTTTTTTATGATTATTTTTTTTTAATATGAATTCAATTTGCTTTGCAACTTTTTTTGGCATTTCTGAATTTATTTTTCCTGAAAGTTCAATAAATTTTGAGTTCATATTCCTTTTTTTTAAAAACCAGTTTAGATAAAAAGGATCGACCGGGATACAATGCCCACCAACACCAGGACCTGGTTTAAAAGGCATAAAGCCAAAAGGCTTAGTGGAAGCTAATTCAAGTACCTCATTAAATTCAATATTTATTTTTTTACAAATTTCCTTAGTTTCATTTGATAAACTAATATTAACGGCTCTAAAAATATTTTCATATAATTTTGCCATTTCTGCAGCTTCTATAGATGAGGATTTAACTACACTATCACAAATTTTAGAATAAAAGGTTTCAACTAATAATTTACATTTATCAGTTTTACCAGAGACAATTTTAGGAATATTTTTAATATTAAAATTTTTATTTCCCGGATCTTCTCTTTCAGGCGAATATCCAATAAAAAAATTTTTACCTATTGTAAATTTTTTATTGAATTTGGAAACAATTAGTTCTTCAGTTGTAGTAGGATACGATGTGCTTTCTAAAATTATTAATTTATTTTCTGATAATTTAGGAAAAATAGAATTTATACAATTTTTTATGTAAGACAGATTTGGCTTTTTTTTGTTGTTTACAGGTGTAGGTAAAGCTAAAATTATTACGTCTATTTTATTAAAATCAATCTTATCGTAATTATCGAAAAAAAAGTTTTTTTTTAATTTTTTCTTCAAATTGATTATTAGGTTTTTGTTATTGTCCAAGCCAAACACATTGAAACCTTTTTTAGATATATTTTTTAACAAAGGAAGACCAACATATCCTAAACCAATAATTAGAATATTTACATTTTTTGCTCTAATTTTATTTAAAAGATTTTTCATTGAAGTTTTATAACATAAGAAAGCCTGAAGTAAATCTTTTATGTTCAAATATTGAACAAAATATGGTAAAAGCTTTTATGTGCGGTTTTATTTTTCATAAAAAATTTAATATTAAAAAAAATGAGGAAATTAAATTATTTAAAAAAGCATCTCGTTTAATTTTCAATAGGGGACCAGATAATAAGTCATACTTTCATGATGAATTGCACAATATTTTTCACGCAAGACTGAACATCATTGACTTAAACTCAAGGTCTGACCAACCCATGAGTATAGATGGTTACAACATAATTTATAATGGAGAAATTTATAACTTTAAAGAATTAAGAAAATTACTTGAGAGAAGTTTTATATTCAAAACTTCCTCGGATACAGAGGTTTTATTATATGCTTATTTGAAATGGGGTAAAAACATGTTTAAAAAAATAGAAGGCATGTACTCATTTGTAATCTATAATTTAAAAAAAAAAAAATATTTTTTTGCAAGAGATCTTTTTGGTCAAAAACCTCTTTACTATTTTAAAGATAAACATGAAATAATTTTTTCTAGTGAAATCAAACCAATTATTAAATTATTGAAATTAAAAAAAATTGAATTTGAAAAAAAAGAAATTAATAAATATCTAAATTTTAATTATTATGGTGATGAAAAGTTTACTTTTTTTAAAAATATATATCAAGTTCCTCCTGGAAATTTTGGCTATATTGAAAACAAGAAATTAATTTTTAAAAAAATTAAAAATATAAAAATTGATAAAAAAGTTGATGATTACGAATTATTGATATTGATCAAAAATGAAATAAAAAATTGTTTAATATCTGATGTAAAAACAGCAATATTGATATCAGAGGGAGTTGACTCAAGATCAATTTTAGATATATCAAAAAAAATTTTCAAAAAAAAATTGAAATTGTTCAATCTTGAATTTGAAAATTATGATAATTCATTATTTAAAAAATCTTATAAAAAGAACTATTTGACTAATTTAGTATCAACAAAGTTTTTTAAAAAAGACTTAATAAAATCCTTAGATCAAGCTTCAAAAATTTGTGAAACACCTCCATTAAGCTTATTTACATTAGGTATGATTAAAATGTTTAAAAAGATACATAAAAAAAAATACAAAGTAGTTTTGAACGGACAAGGTGTAGACGAAATATTTGGTGGATATGATATAATTTTTAATCCTCAAAGAGATAAAAATATTTATCATCCAAGTGGCAATGTTTTATCGGAAAATAATCAGAATTACCTAATTAAAAAATTAAGAAATAATAATAATAAAAAAACTATTGAAAAAATTAGAGCTCAAATGGCATTTAAAACTAAAATCCCAAAAAACTTAAATCAATATGATAAAATATCTATGAATTTTTCAATTGAAAATAGATCTCCTTACTTATCCTCAAAATTATCATCTTTGATAAAAATTTTAAAGTTGAAACAGATTTATAAAAATGAACATACGAAATATATTTTTAGAAAACTTCTATTTAAACTTACCAAAAATGATTATTATTTCAGAAAAAAAATATATAAACAAGCGCCTCAGTCCGAATTTATGTTAGACAAAAAAAATTTTTTGAAAATTAAAAATATTCTTGTTAAAAAAAATTATTGCGATAGATTTTTTATCAAAAAAAATGTGTTTCGATATTTAAAAGAATTTAGGCATAAAAAAAATAATGGATTTATAATTTGGCAGTATTTAAGTTTAAATTCTTTTTTAAATAATTTTAAGAAAGTTAATTTTTGATATAGTTGAGCTTTTTTCCTATACTTAAATCACACCTAGCTAAAATTTTTGCAATTTTTTGTCCTGCAGTTCCATCTCCATATAAGCTACTCTTTTTATATTTTTTATTATTTTGTTTTACTACAGCTTTGACAATATTTTCTGCTTTACATTCAACATTAATTACATTTTCCGAAGTCTCTCTTAAATGTTGCCTATTACCTATATTTACAGTTGGTATTCCAAGAAAAGAGGCTTCTCTAATTCCAGATGAGGAATTTCCAAAAATACAGGAGCAATTATTAATAATTGTGGCATATTCTTCAGGCGTAAAATTTTTATAAAATAAAATATTATCAAGTTGTTTGTTTTTTTCTCTAAAATTTCTTATTTTTTTAGAAAATACGTCGGAACCGGCATCTATATTTGGCCACAACCATATTATTTGAAATTTTTTTTTAAGGATTTTTACGGAATTTAAAATTTCTTTAATTTGATTTGAAGCATTGTGATACTCAGTAGTTACAGGATGATATAATAATACCAAATAATCTTTTTTTAAATCAATTGAACCGTAAGTTTTGGTTTTATTAATCTTTTTAACAAGTTGATTATTAATTTTTAACTTCTCTTTTTTTAAAATATCCATCGCTGGGCATCCAGTAAGATAAATATTTTCTTTATTTTCACCCATCTTAATCAAGAACTTTTGAGCCCTTTTTGTAGAAGGAAAATGAATATGAGCTAATTTTGTAATAGAATGTCTTACGCTTTCATCTATTGATCCTGAAACTTCACCACCTTGAGTGTGGGCTAAAAAAATATTTAAATACGTTGAAGCAATCGCAGTAGCTATTGTTTCATATCTATCTGCTACAGTTAAAACAATATCTGGCTTTGCTTTTTCAAAAATAGATGAAAGTTCAATTATTGATAGCGCCGTCGATTTTGCCATTGAAATAGGGTTTTCTCCCTCAACAATCGTAGAAATCCTGTGAGTTATTTTAAAACCATCTCTTAATATAATCTTATCAAGTTTTCCATATTTATCCAGATTGGCTGAAGCACCTAAAATTATTTCAACATTTAAGTTTTTTTCTTTTTTAGCAGCTTTTATAAAATACTTTATTCGTGCATAGTTCGCTCTATTATTTATTACTACACAAACTTTTCTTTTTTTATTTAACATCTGATAATCTTAAAAGTCTCTTTTTACTTTTACTTTTTACTAGTTTTTTTCCAATAATTCTTTTTAAATCTATAGTTTTAAGTCCAGTTCCAGGTTTCTTGAAAGTAAGATCTTCTAATTTTATTTTTTGATTTTTTTGCATATCATTTTTAAGAGCCAAACTTTTTGAAAATAATTTTCTATTTTTTTCTAATTTTCCGGTTATTGAGTTTTTAGTCCTTCTATTTGAAAGAATAGAGGTTTTAATTTTTAGATATGAAGTTAAAAATTTTAATTCAGTAAAATTTATTGATGAGGAAGCATCCGGATTAAAAACCTTTTTATCAAACATAACATGTACCTCTAGCGCGTTTATATTATGCTGAAGAGCTAGTAATGGTACTTCTACACTACCTGAATGATCAGAATATCCAATTGGACATTTATATCTTCTTAAATAATCGTCTAAAATATTCAAGCCTATATTTTTATAACTACATGGGTATTCAGATGTACAATGCATCAATAAAAATTCATTTTCTTTTTTTTTCATAAAATTTGAAATATTGTCAATTTCATTTTGATAACTCAAACCAGTGCTTATAAAAACTGGCTTGGTCGAAATTTTTGTGATTTCTTTTACCAAATTTAAATTTAGGCTTTCTCCAGACGAAATTTTCCAAATGTCTATTCCTATTTTTTTCATAATATTTATAGATTTAGATGAAAACACCGAAGAGCTAAAAAGCATTCCTTTTTTTTTTGTATGTTTATAAATATTACTCCATTCCTCTTTAGAAAATTCCATTCTTTTCCAGTATTGATATCTTGTCTCCTTTTTGTGGGTTGTAAAGGTTCTGAAAGTATCGTCGTTTGTAGACTCTTCATCAGCATAGTGTGCTTGAAATTTAATTACATCAACTTCAGATTCAGCGGCCTCGTCAATAAATGAGTGAACATAATTAAGGGAGCCATCATGACTTTGACCAATCTCAGCAATAATCAACTGTTTATTTAACGAGGATAATTTTTTTAATTTCATTTATATCGATTTCTATCACAAGATGTTCAATATTTGAACATAATTAAATCAGTTTTTCAAGTTTTAAGAAATTACTTAATATAAACCTAGTTGTTTTGGCCCTAGTTTCTAACGTGTTTCCACCTACATGAGGAGTAAGAACAAAGTTAGAATCAAGATTTTTTATAAATTGAAAATTTTTAGGAATTTTTTTTTTCCAAATCACATCAGAGGGTAACACGTCTAGTCCCAGACCATTATATTTTTTTGATTTTATAAATTTAATTAAATATTTTTCATCAAAAATATCACCTCTTGAAGTATTAATTAAAAAAGAATCCTTTTTAATTTTAGAAAAAAATTTTTTTGTAAAAATTTGATAGTTATTATCCAAATTAATATGAATAGTGATAAATTTACATTTTAAGATATCTTTTAATTTTGATGAATTTTTCTTTTTAATATCATATATAAAAACTTTCATGCCAAAAGCTTTTGCATATTTTGAAATTATTTTGCCTATTCTGCCATATCCAATTATTCCTATTGTATTTCCTTTAAGGTCGTTATTTAAATATTTATCTCTATCCCACTTTAATTTAAGAGTCGTTTCTTCAGAATAATTTTTTAAATTTTTGGCTAAGTTTAAAATTATTGCCCAAGTCAATTCAGCTGTAGCTGTAATTTGTTTAAGAAAAAGTTTTTGATTTTTGAGGCTTAAAACTTTTATATTATTTTTTTTACAAAAGTATAAGTCTATGTGATCTAAACCGGTTGTTGGAGAAATTATAAATTTTGGATAATTTGTTTTATTACTAAAAATTGTGCCATCAATTTTTAAACCAAAAGTAGAGTAAATTGCATAAAAGCTATTTTTACTAAGAAATTTTTTAAAGCTCGTTTGACTATCAAAACATCTAAATATAATTTTATAATTACGTAACTTATCCTGAAAGATCTTTTTTAAGTATGGTAAATTTTCGGTAATTAAAATTTTTTTTTTCATATCTTTTTTATATAATCTTGTGCAATTTTAAAATCATAATTATCATCAATATTTAAACTTCTATCCCTAGCCATTAAATATCCAATAGGTAGCGTGCCAAGAAAATTTTTGTTAATATTCTTTTTTTTAATAATGTAAATTGCACCATTCCTTAAGTATATTTTTTTCAACTTTTGTCTTGGTGTTCCAACATCAGTCTCAGACATTTTATTTTTTATGAGTATGTTATTTTTAATATAGTACATTCTAGCAGGATGGAAATCTCCTACTTCAACAACGCTAATCAATGAACTAGCCTTTTTATTTCTTAAAAATTTTCGAATTGCATTTTTAATGTCTATTTTTTTTCTGAAGGGTGACGTAGGCTGCAAAAGCACAATATATTCAAAGTTATCAAAATTCTTCGAATTCAAATATTTTACCGCATGTTTAATAACGTCAATAGTTAGAGACTTGTCTTTTGAAATATTTTTTGGTCTTAAAAATGGACATTCTGCTCCATATTTTTTGGAAATATTTTGAATTTTTTTAGAGTCAGTAGAAACTAAAACTTTTGAAAATTCTTTTATTTTTAAAGCTTCTTTAATAGTCCAATAAATTAATGGTTTACCGCCTAATAATTTTACATTTTTATTTTTTACACCTTTAGAACCTGCTCTAGCTGGTATAATGCAAAGAAATTTTTTAATTTTTTTTTTTAAAAAAGGCAATATTTTTTTGTTATTTAAAGATTAACACTTATAACATATAACTATCATAAATAATAATAAATAAAAATAAATATAATTGTAATGTTAAAGATAAAAATTCCATCTAAAAAAAAACTACGCTCAATCCAAAATTATTTTGAAAGATATAAGTTATTTAATCATTTGAAAAAAGATAGAAACACTTATGCTCCCGATTTGAATGATCTATACTATATCCATCAATTTATATTACTTAATAAAAGAACTACAGTACTAGAATTTGGATGTGGTTGGTCAACTGTTGTTATGAAAAATGCTTTAGATATTAATAAAAAGAAATACCTAGCTAGAATTAAAAAATTAAGAAAAAAAAATTTTTTTGAATTATTCACTTTAGACAATCAAAGAAAATATTTATCGATTACAAAGAATAAATGCAAAAAGATCTTAGGAAAAAAAAGTAAGATAAATTTTTTTTATAGTGAAAATAAAATGACCACATTCAATGGCAGAATATGCTCAGAATACACAAAATTGCCTAAAATAAATCCTGATTTCATTTATTTAGATGGACCGGATCCTACAAGCACAAAAGGTAATATTAAAGGGTTTAATACAAATCATTTAGAATTAATGCCAATGTCATGCGATATACTTAAGATTGAGCATTTTTTGTTACCTGGAACAATTATTTTATCGGATGGAAGAACTGCTAATGTTAGATTCTTAAAGTCAAATTTTCAGAGAAACTGGATACATATTGATGATACAGTAAATGATCAACATATACTTTATTTAGATGAGAAAAGTCTGGGAAAAATAAATGATAAAATTTTAAATTTTTATAAGTAATTTTTGAACTTAATTTAAAAGTTTTTTCATAATTAAGCAAAATGTTTTATTTTTTTCGTCAAAAGATATTAATCTATTCCTGAATTTTTTATTAATTTTAAGCCATTCTTTCATATCGTAATTATTAACTTTTTTAATTAACTTTTCTATCGAGTAATAGTCACTTTTATTTGTCCAAAATGGACCGGTGTTATTTAATTTTTTTGGCCAAGCAAAGTGTCTAGCTTTTTTTAGATATTGATTTGTTGGTCTAATATCAAAGAAAATAGTTTTTTTACCTCTAGCAAAAGACTCGTATAGAACTGTTGAGTCTATTCCTAAAACAATATTAGATTTATCTAAAATTTCGTAGGTCGATTTAAAAGTATTAGATCTTCTTTTAATCATATTCCATCTTTTATTTTCAAAAATAGTATCAAAAAACTTTATTTCCTCTTTTTGCTGAGCAGGTTTATTTGTACATAAAATGTGTAGTTTTTTATTATTAGTGTATGCAAATTTTTTAATTTTTTTTACAAACTCTTTTTCAGTTTGCACATAATCTTTGGCAGTAATATTCCCATTAATAGTTTTGTTGGACTTGTGACGTCGAAAAGTAGAAATGTAAACTAAGTCATAAATTTTTTTTCGTTTTTTTAGTGGTACATTATTAGATAAAAAAGATCCCACAGAATAAATTTTACTTCCTAGCAAACTAAAATATTTTTTCCCAATTTCTTTATTATACGCAAAAAAATAATCAACTTTATTATCATGAAATTTTTTATCCTTTTTAAAATTATTGTATTCATTCGTTCTAAAAGATCCCTGTATTAAGATTTTTTTTTGAAATTTATTTTTTTTTAATAAGTAAAAAATTTTGTAATTATCTAAAAAAGATAAAATTATTTTAGGGTTACAAGATGATATATATTGATTACAATAATAAAGGTGATCAAATCTTAAATTAAATAAACATTTCATTAAAATATAAAAATTATAACTTTCGCCCCATACATGAAGAAAATTAATGTCTTTATATTTTAAAAAATTATATTCTTTATCTTTTAAAAGATACATATAGCCCGGTGAACCAAAAACTAAAATCTCTGATTTTTTTACTTTAGAGAACGAAATTTTACTTTTACTAATCTTAAGTAATTTTGAAAAGATTTTTTCTAAATTTAAATAAAATAATTTCAATTTACTCATTTTTTTCTTAAATTATTGTAAATAAAGTTTTTGTATTTAATAAAAGTATTATATAAGTATACATATGTTCAAATTTTGAACAGCATAATAACTTATAATGATAAAAAAACAAGTATTAGGAACGGCACAATTGGGTTTAGATTATTACGGCATATCAAATTTTTCAAAAAAAAAAATTGATAAAGATCTATTACTTATTCTTCACAATGCTTACAGTCGTGGGATTAAATATTATGACACAGCTCCAGATTACAATAGCGAAAAAATTATTGGAAAATTTGTTAAAAAATATGATTTAAAAGATAAAATAAATATAATTACTAAAATTCCAAAATTAAAAAAAAATCAAAACCCAGTAAATCAAATTACAAAATCAATAGAAAATTCATTAGTAAATTTAAATTTAAGCAAGATATTTTGTGTATTGATGCACGATCAAAATGATATAAAAATTCTTAAAAATAAAAGAAATTTGATAAAACTTCTAAAAAAAAAATTTAATATTAAAAACTTTGGTTTTTCAGTTTACGACTATTCTGCAGCAAAAAAAATTCTTCATTTTTTTCCAGATGCTTCAATACAATTTCCTTATAATTTGATTAATAATAAATTTAGTAAACTCAAAAAGAAAAAAAACCTATTTTTCGCAAGATCAATTTTTTGTCAAGGTCTACTAACAAGTAAAAATATTAAATTTACAAACCCAAAAATAAATTTCGCATTTAAGAAATATTCTGCCTTTATAAAATCAAATAAAATAAATCCAGTACAATTATGTTTAGATTTTGTTTATTCCAATAAAAATCTTGATTTTATAATATATGGAACAAAAGATGTTGAAGAACTAAATCAAATTATAAAGTATAAGAAAAAAAAATTGGATATAAAAAAAATAAAAAAGATTAAGACTTTTTTTAAATTAAAAGATACTGACCCAAGATCATGGAAATTTAAATGACCAATAGATTATTAATTATTCCTGCCAGAGCGGGATCGAAAAGGATTAAAGAAAAAAATATAAAAAAGTTTCTTGGAAAACCAATTATAAGCTACACATTAAACAATGCAAAAAAGAGTAAATTATTCAGCAAAATACACATATCAACAGAGAGCAATAAAGTAAAAAGAGTTGTAAAGAAACTCGGATATAAAATTGATTTCTTAAGGCCTAAAAAATTATCAAAAAATAATACACCCACAATCGATGTTCTTAGATTTGTTTACAATAAATACAAACAATCAAAATTAAATTTTGATGAGGTGTGGACTATTTCATGTTGTTCACCATTGATTAATGAAAATGATTTAATTCGAGCATCAAAACTTACAAAAAAAAATAAAGTTTTATTAAGTATTACAAAATATAATGCACCCGTAGAATGGGCTTTTCGAGTAAATAAAAATAATTCTTTAAAGCCACATTTTCCAAGAAAGCTCTTTAAAAATTCTCAAAATTTTTCAGAAAAGTATCATGATGCCGGAGCTTTTGCAGTTTTTCCAATTTCTTTCTTGAAAAAAAAAAATATTAATTTAGAAAATAACTTTACAGGTTTTGTTTTGCCAAGAGAAAAAGCTGTAGATATTGACAATTTAGATGACTGGAAATTAGCAGAGTTATTATACAAATTAAATTAATCAATATTATGAATAAAAATACAAAAAAAATATTTAAAGATATCGAAAAAACAAGAAGTAAAAACAATAAAAACTGGATGGATTTATTAAGACTATCGTTTGAGAGCAACCCAAAAAAAACTTTAAATATTATTTCAGAAATTTTAAAAAAAGATGAAAAATTAATTAAGTTAGCAAAAAAATTAAAAAAAACCGCAAAATAACTTAATGCAAAGTACTTTTATAGAAAAAAGCTTAAGTAAATATTACGAAAACTACCATATTCAAAGAACGAGTTCGGGCACGAGTGCATTAATAGCAATTTTAAAAACATTGAAAGCAGGGTCCAGCAAAAAAGAGGTTATAATTCCCTCGGTTGTTTGTCCATCAGTAATGTTTGCAGTAAATTTTTTAAATTTAAAAACAATTTTTGTTGATATGGAAAAGAAATACTTCAATATGTGTATCAAAAACTTAAAAAAAAAAATCACAAAAAATACTTTAGCAATAATAGGTGTTCACTGTTTTGGTTTAGCAGCAGATATACAATCTTTAATTTCTATTTCGAAAAGAAAGAAAATTTTTCTAATTGAGGATGCATGCTTAAATTTTGGAGGCAAATATCAAAATAAATATTTTGGTTCTTTCGGTGATGCGTCTATCCTTAGTTTTGGCTATGATAAAATATTATCAGAAAGTGGCGGTGCAGTAATGGTCAAAAGTAAAAAAAAATTTTTAAGTATAAGAAATTTTTTAAAAAGTAATCCAGAATTTTTAAATTTTAATTTCAATAAAAACAACTTTAAAAAAAAATTCGATCAACTAGAAGAAACAGTTGAAAAAAGAAAAGAAAACGCAAAAAAATATTTTAATAATCTAAATTCCAAAGATTTAATTAAACCTCAGTTAAGAGAAGAAGATGTTTATTGGAGATATCCCGTGATATTTAAAAAGGACAGAGAGAAATTAATTAAGCGTGCAGATCGAAGAGGTTTAATAATAACAAAACATTATCCAGCAGTAAGTAATTTTCAAACAAAATCAGATTTGAAAATAGCGAACTTAATGAATAAATCTATAATTAATTTTTTTGTAAAACCAGAAACAAGTTCAAAATATATTAAAAAAATATGTTCGCTATTTATAAATGAAAAATAAAGTATATAAAATCTATAAAAAATTATACCTAAAATACGGAGATAATCCAGCCTCAGTAAAAGCAAGAACATCAAAACAACAAAATTTAAGATTTAAATATTTACTAGAATGTGCCGATATAAAATCTAAAGATACAATTTTAGATGTTGGTAGTGGATTAGGTAATTTTCTCGAATACATCAGACATGCAAAGCTAAATTGTAATTATACTGGAATAGATTTTTTTGAAAATTTTATAAATATTTCAAAAAAAAAATATCGCAAAGATAAAAATTCTAAATTTTTAAAATTTAATTTCTTAAAGAAAAAATTTAAAAAAAAATATGATTGGGTAATTCTCTCCGGAATGTTTAATGATAAACACAAAAATTCCCATTATGAAATGTTTAAGATTTTAAATAAAATGTACAAAGTTTGTAAAAAGGGAATTGTTTTTAATAGCTTAAGCAAATACGTAGATTATGAGGATAAAACATTATTTTATTCTTATCCTGACAAAGTTTTTATTTATTGTATTAATAATTTATCAAAATATGTAATGTTGAAAACAGACTACCAATTAAAAAAAGGCGTAATACCATTTGAATATACAATTTGCGTAAGGAAAAAATGAGAATTAAAATTAAAAACAGATTTATTTCAGAAAAAGATAAGCCATTTCTTATAGCTGAAATTTCTGCTAATCATAAAAATTCAATTAAAAAAACTTTTCAATTATTGAAGGAAGCTAAAAAAATAGGTGTCGATGCTGTTAAGTTTCAAACATTTGATTTAAATGAAATGACTCTAAATATAAAAAAAAAAGAATTTTTAATTAAAAATAAATTTAAAACTAAATCATGGAACAATAGAAGTCTTTACAGTATTTATAAAGAAGCCCAATTACCTTTTTCTTGGCACAAAAAAATCTTTGATAAAGCAAAAAAACTTGGATTAATTTATTTTAGCTCAGTTTTTGATGAAATATCTTTAAAATTTTTAGAAAATTTAAACGTGCCTATGTATAAAGTTGCGTCTTTAGAAAGCTTACACTTTCCCCTTATTAAAAAGATTTGCAAGACTAAAAAACCAATCATAATTTCAACTGGCACTCTATCAATGAATGAAATTGAAGAATTAGTAAAATTTTTGAAAAAAAATAATTGTAAAAATTATATTATTTTACATTGCGTTACACAGTACCCTGCTGATTATAAAAATGTAAATCTTGAAACTATTAAAACTTTAAGAAAAAAACTTAAATGCTTAATTGGATACTCTGATCATACCAAAGGGATAGGTGTAGCTTTAAGTTCAATAAACTACGGTGCATGCGTGATTGAAAAACATTTTATTTTAAATTCTAAGGATAAAACTTTAGACTCCAATTTTTCTTCAAATCCTGATGAAATGAAAAATTTAGTAAATGAAATTAAAAACGCATGGGAGGCAAAAGGAAAGCCAAAATTAAATATTTCTGGCGGTGAAAAAATTTACAAAAATTATCGACGATCCATTTATGTTACTGAGAACATAAAGAAAAATCAGAAATTTACCTCAAAAAATATTAAAGTTATTAGACCTGGTTTTGGTATGGAACCAAAATTTTATGAGAGAGTGATTGGTAAAATTTCAAAAAAAAATTTAAAGATAGGCGATCCTTTAAAAAGGAATATGATAAAATTTAATTAATATAATTTTATACACTCTTTCCTTCCTTTTTTAATAATATTTAAAGAATTTTTTCCTTCATTGAATATAAGGTCAAGTATTGACGCATTTGATTTAAAAGGAGGGTTTAATTGATTGTATTCGGGATGATGATAATTATGTAAAAAAACTTTTATTTTTTCTCTTTCGAAAATGTTTTTGTCTTCCTCCAAGTAATCTTTTGCTCCATAACTAGATAGATATCGATCTTTCTTATATAATTTACAAATTTCAGTAATTTTTTCGCTTCTTTTTTTTTTAATGTTTGCTTCTGAAGATAATTCAATTTTTGTTTTTATATTTAATAATTTTAAGCAAAATTTAATTATTTTAAGATTAAATTTTGCTAAGTTATTCTCCTCTAATGCTTTATCAAAAATTTTAAAAATATCTTCCGAGTAATTTTCAAAATAAGTAGATTTTGAATAATTCGTTTTCACAAAATTTTTAAATTTTTTAGATAGTCTTATCCTATTAAAAATTTCAATTCTGTTAATTTTCCTGCTTGAGACAATCTTTACTGGGATTGTGAACCATTCTAGACTTTTAGTTGTTTTAAATTTATTTCTTTGTTGCCAACTTTGCTTACTAAAATCTACATCATCTAATACTACGAAAAGTTCAACTTGATCAATTAAGTCAAAATAACCAATCCAAGGAAAAAAAGTTGGTTGGGAAATTGCAATCATTTTTTAATTAATTAATTTTTAAAACTTTTTTAATTGTACTAATAATTTTTTTTTGTTCTGAATTTTTTAAATTATAAAATATAGGAATACTTAAAGCTTGGTTATAGTAATTAATCGAATTTTTTAAATTGGTCGTTTTAATTCTCTTCTTTTTAAAAAAAGGATGTAAATGAATCGGAATATAATGTACTTGAGTATAAATACCTTTTTTCATTAATATTTTCATAAATTTATTTCTACTTAGCCCAATTTTTTTAAAGTTTAGATTTAAAATATAAAGGTGATTTGAACTTTTTTTTCGATGTTTATTTTGAGGAAGAAAAATATGTTTTTTATCACTAAAAACCTCGTCGTATTTTCTAGCTATTTCAGATCTTCTACTGAGAATTTTTTTAAGTTTATTTAACTGAGATAATCCAAGAGCACATTGTAAGTCTGTTATTCTATAATTAAAGCCAAGATTTTGCATTTCATAATACCATAAATTTTTTTTACCATTTGAAAAACCTAAACTTCTATTTTTCCAAAATCTAAAATTTTTCTCTATTCCATGACTTCTCAATTTTAAAATTTTTTGATAAATTTTTTTTGAATTTGTAGTAACAACCCCACCTTCACCAGTAGTAATTGTTTTTACTGGATGAAAAGAAAATACCGTTATGTCTGAATATTTACAACTACCAACCATGTTACCATCTTCGTATTTAGCACCAAAAGAGTGAGCAGCATCTTCAATAATATAAATATTTTTTTTTTTTGAAATTTTATGAATTTTTTTAGATTGCTGAGGACTTCCTCCCAAATGAACTGGGATGATCGCTTTTACATTTCTATTTTTTCTAAGATAATTTTGTAAATTTTCAATTTTTAAATTTAAACTATATTGATCAATATCTAAAAAAACTGGTCTGTAATTATTATGTATAATAGCATTTGCAGTTGAAACGAATGAAATAGGAGAGGTTACTACTTTATTTTTATTTGATTTTTTTTCAATTGATGCAAGGGCTAAATGCAAGCCAGCTGAGCAACTACTTACTGCGATCGCATACTTAGATTTTACTATACTACATATTTTCTTTTCAAACTTTTCAATAATAGGGCCTTGAGTAATTAAATCTTCTTTTAAGGCTTTAGAAACACTTAAAATATCAGATCGATCTATAAATTGTTTTCCGTAAGGTATCTTCATATTAAAAACTTTTAATCATTAAGCCTTTTAAAAGTTGTGTGACATACAGGCCCTTCTAAAAATTTTAAATTTTTATTATTTTCAAATTTTTTTATCTTTTTAAAAATTGGATCTAGATTCTTTATGTAATTATCAATAATTTTTTTATTATACGATGTGGTCAAAAAAACTGAATTACTTGCTAAAAATCCTTTTTTCAACATTTCTTGACTTATAAAAGTCTTGTATTTTAAGTTATTTTTAGAATTAAAGTTGAAAGATGTGATTGACTCAATGCCGCTAATGCTCATTTTTAATTTATACTTTTTAGCTAAACTTAACCAATTAGCATTCACGTATTTACCTAGCTTAATAATTTTTTTCCAACTTTTTTCTTTTTTCATTGTTTCCAACGTTTTAATCCCAGCTAAAAAACCAACTCTTTCAGTCCAAAAAGTACTACTTATGAAACTATTCTCTGCTTTTTTCATAAATTTTTTCTTACCAATCACTGCTGTGATGGCATATCCATTTCCTAAAGCTTTTCCAAACATGCATAAATCTGGATAAATTTTTTGCGTCATATGCATACCACCTAGATTTCTTCTAAATCCTGACGTACATTCATCAAATATTAAAATTATTTTTTTTTTAGTTGCTAATTTTCTTACTTTTTTTAAAAAATTTTTATCTGGAAGTGTTCCTCTACCAACTTCCATTTTTATTGCAGCAAGTTTATATTTATTTGAAATTTTTAATAATTCGTTAAAATCACCATATCTGAAAGGATGAGTAATCCCTTCTAGTTTTTTTGGAACACCATTAGGTTTCAAGCCTGGAAGCAAATGATTTGATAATTTGTTTTTACCTTTTAAGTTTACTGACAAATACCAATCATGCCAACCGTGGTATCCACAAATAGCAATGTGGTCTCTTTTAGTTGCCGCTCTTGCAATTCTAATTGATATAGCGTTAGCTTCTCCCCCAGATCTTGCAAATTTAGCCATACCAGACCAAGGATGTAGTTTAATAAGCTTTTCAGCCAATTTTACCTCTTCTGGACAGTTGAGAGAAGTAATATTTCCTTGCGTTGAAAACTTTGTAACAAACTTATCAATCTTTTTATTTGCATATCCCAAAATATTTTGACCAACGAACATCATCATATCAGTGTATTTTTTTCCATCCAGATCCCAAACATAATGATTTTTTGCTTTGGAGTAATAATTTGGCCATCTTACTCCAGGCAATGTCATCTCAGGTCTTTTTGAAAGAAGCATATTTCCGCCAAGAATAATATTTTTAGCTTTTTTGTATAATTTATATCCCTGTTTCATTTACTTACTAAAATTTTTCATTATATGTTCAATTTTATTTTCACGTCCAAATAAGTGCCAACCACCATTTATTAATGATGTGTTTTTGAAATCTTTATCAAACTTAATAAATCTTTTAAAATCCTCACTAGTCATCAAATAATGTCTCACTTCCTTTTTTTCAAAAAAAGTTCCCTTAACTTTAAAGTTGAATTTAAAATGAGACAAAATCATCTTTAAGTGCTCTTGGTTAATAGATTTTTCTTTTTTATCAAAAAAAGTTTCGACAGTAATTTTAAAGCTTTTTCCAGTTTTATAAAAATAAATTCGGAATATGTTGCTTTTTAATGAAAAAACTTGAATATAAAAGTTTTCAAAATTTAAATTTTTGATTAATTCTACTTCCGCGCAATATACTTTGACTTTTACAAAAGGATTATCAAGTAAGCCGTAGCCTAAATCTTTTAAAATGTAGACGGGATTAGCTGCCCAAATTATATAATCAGTTTCTAAATTTTTACCATTATTTGAAATATTAATATTTTTTTTATCTTTACATTCGATTTTTACTTTGGAATTAAGCTTAATCTTAATTTTCTTATTTAAAAGTGAGTAAAATTTTTGATAAAAAGCATCATTCCCATTTTTTGGAAAACAAATTTTACGTTCTAAATTTGATTTTTTTCTGGGAACTCCCAGTACATAATCAGCATAATTGCTATTTTTTTTTGTAGATTTAATTTTTTCCAAATCTTTTATAAAACAAATTCTACCGATATTAAGTAATTCTGCACAATTAAAATGCAACTTTTTGAAATTTAAAGAGTGTTTTTTTAACCATTTCTTTAAAGAAGACGCAATATTCGCTTGATATGAGTCTATCCTTTTTTCCAAAGCATTAATTTCATTAAGTTCACTTATATTTTCAAAAGGTTCTGATGTAATAGGGTGTGCAAAAAATTTGCTAACTTCGATTTTGCCAAAAATGTCAGTGTAAGAACCATGAAAATTAAATTCCTTTTTTGTTTTTGAGTCATAGCAAATATAATTTTCAAACTCATCTTTAAATTCTTTATGACTCATTAATTCTTTCACCCAATAGGTTTCTGGAAAATAATAATGAGGTCCATTAAAGTAAAATTCTTTATCTTTAATTATGTCAGAACTAGTTCCCCCGAGTTTTTCTCCTTTTTCAAATAAAGTTACGTCATATCCAAGCTTAGATAACAAAAATGCACTCACGCATCCTGAAAAACCACCCCCCACAATTGAAATTTTTTTATTATTCATTTTAATTTTGAAAATATTTTTTTAATCCAATTTTTAAAAATTTTAAAATGTATTTAATATCTTGCAATGTTGTTTGTGATGAAATGAAAATTATTCCATTTGTTGAGTAGTAAATTTTATTAGAAAATAAAAATTTTCTGAATAAGTTTATTTTTTTTTGATTTTTCTTCTCAAAAAAATCTCTTTGTATCCTATTTTCAATTTTATTTTTTGTGAAAACAATGCGTAACATTGATTTAAAACTGTATATCGAAACACTCAGATTATTTAGATTTATAAATTTTATCAATTCATTTTTAAAAAAATTTGTTTTTAGCTCTAAATCTTTAAAAATCTTTTTTTTGTTTTTGTAAATGTAATCTACAGTTGTCTTTCCAATGAATGTAGAAATAGAATTTCCTGAAAATGTACCTCCAAAAAAAACTTTTGGATTTTGTTTTTTTATTTTATTTTCAACTTTCTTTGAAATTCCAATAATTCCTATTGGCATGCCTCCACCAAAACATTTTCCAAAAGTAGAAATACTTGGTTTGATTTTAAAAATAGATTGCACACTCGAGCAATCAGTTCTTAAACCAGTTATTAGCTCATCAAAAATTAAAATCAAATTGTTTTTCTTTGAAAAATTTTGAAGAAACTTAAGATATTTTTTGACATTTTTATTTGGCAAACTTGCTTGAATAGGTTCAATCAAAATACATGAGATTTTATTCTTATATTTAGTTAAAATTTTTTTCGACTTATATAAGTCATTGTATGGTAAAAACTTTAAATTTTTTTGATCAATTTTGGATAAACCTGATGATATAGGTATTGTTTTGAAATGATTATTTACTGAAAAAAGGGTTTTATCATTTGAACCGTGCCAGCTACCTGTAACTGCAATAATTATATCTTTTTTTGTTATTGCTTTACTTATTCTTATTGATTTCATTACTGCTTCGGTTCCAGTTGAACAAAAAATGAATTTTGAATAATGAGGAAAAATTTTTTTTAATAGTTTAGAATAATCATCAGCCTGCTTATTCGGCGCAGCCATTAAGGTTAAGTTATTTTTTTTTAAACTAGATACAGCTTTTAAAAAAATTTTACTATTGTGCCCTAACAATAAACTTCCAGCTGCAAATGAAAGATCAATAAACTTTTTTTTTTTTATAAAAAGTTTTGAACCTTTACCTTTGTCAAAAAGCTTGCGGTTATTTTGATATCCTTCATTTAAAATATATGTCATTATAAAACTTCAATTGCTCCAATACCGGCGTTTTTATTGTTTTATAACACATGGACAGCAGAAGTAAATCTGATATGTTCAAATTTTGAACATAATGTGATATAGAATGTATAATTTATAAAATAAATCAAAATTTTTGATTAATTATGAAAGAAGAACAAGATATTTTAAATATTTTAAGGAAAATTAAACTTAAGCCAGAGTCTTCTCAAAGAAAGTTAGCACAAGATTTAGGCTTTAGTTTAGGTAAACTTAATTATTGCATGAAAGCTTTAAAACAAAAAGGTTTGATTAAAATTAGCAACTTTAAAAAAAATCCAAAAAAAATAAATTATATTTATGTTCTCACACCCAAAGGAATATCGCACAAAGCCAAACTTACTCTCAATTTTATGAAATTAAAAATGAAAGAATACGATGAGCTTAAGTCAGAATTAGAAAACATGGAAAATAAATAAACAATTATCGATGTCATTAGCTCAGTTTTATTCACTTGCAAAAAATAAATTATTTCCAATTTGCCGAAGCATTACTGGAGATGGAGTCAGAAAAACTCTTAAAGAAATAAAAAAAAAAATTCCAGGTCTTAAAATTATAGAAGTATCTTCCGGGACAAAAGTATTTGATTGGAAAATACCACCTGAATGGAATATAAAAGATGCTTATGTAAAAGATATTTCAGGAAAAAAAATAATAAACTTCAAATTGAATAACTTACATTTGGTTGGATATTCAATTCCTGTAAACCGAATTATCTCTAAAAAAAAATTATTGGAGCATTTACACTCACTTCCTAAACAGCCTAATGCGATTCCATATATAACTTCTTATTATAAAAAATACTGGGGATTCAGTGTTTCGCACAATCAAAAATTATTTATAAAAAAGAATTATAAAAATTCTGAAAAATTTAAAGTTGTAATAAAATCAAGTTTTAAAAAAAAAGGTAAACTTACATACGGTGAAATTATATTGCCGGGTAAATCAAAACAAGAATTATTAATGTCAACTTATATTTGTCATCCTTCTATGGCAAATAACGAATTATCTGGTCCTATAGTATCAATGAGTTTGATAAAGTATTTCCAGAAAAAAAATTTAAATAAAACCTTAAGATTTATTTTTATACCTGAAACTATTGGATCTATTACTTATTTAAAAAAAAATTTACAATACCTTAAAGAAAATGTAGTAGGTGGATATAACTTAAGTTGTTTAGGTGATAATAGGGCATATTCCTTTATGTCTTCAAAATATGATAATTCCCTCTCTGATATTGCTGCAGTAGAGGCTTTTAAAAGATTAAAAATAAGATATAAAAAATACTCTTTTTTAGATAGAGGCTCAGATGAGAGACAATACAATTCACCTGGTATTGACTTGCCTATTGCATCAATTTTTAGATCTAAATATGGAAACTATCCTGAGTATCATACCTCTTTAGATAATTTTGATTTAGTAAATATCAAAGGATTGTCTGGAGGGTTTCAAGTTGTTAAAACTGCAATGAATATTCTTTTAAACTATAACATACCTAAGATTAAAACTTTATGTGAACCTCAGATGGGTAAGAGAAATTTATATCCCCATTTGTCCTTAAAAAAAACAAATAAAGAAGTGAGAAACTTTATGAACTTCATTCAATATGCAGATGGCACAAATGACTTAAAAAAAATATCTAAAATTATTAATTTAAAGCACAAAGATACGCTAAGAATATATAAAATTTTAAAAAAGAAAAACTTAATAAATTAATGTATTTTATTGTTTTTAGTTGTTTTTTGTTTTAATGTTCAAATAATGAACAATATGGAATAAGCACTATGTTTGATGGCAAAACTATATTTATAACGGGCGGAACCGGCTCATTCGGTAATAAATTCGTTGAGATTTTTACTAAAAAATACAAACCAAATAAAATAATCATTTATTCTAGAGACGAATATAAACAAGATATAATGGCTAGAAAATTTCCTGTCTCTAAATTTCCTTTTATGCGTTATTTGCTTGGAGACGTTAGAGATCTTGAACGTTTAAAAATTGCAATGAGAAATGTTGATTATGTTATTCATGCTGCTGCATTAAAACAAGTGCCAGCTGCAGAATATAATCCAATGGAGTTTGTAAAAACAAATATTCATGGTGCAGAAAATGTTGTAAACGCAGCAATAGCAAAAAATGTTAAAAAAACGATTGCCCTCTCAACAGACAAAGCAGCTAACCCAATCAACTTATACGGTGCTACTAAATTAGCATCAGATAAGATCTTTATTGCTGCAAATAATATTGTCGGAACTACTAAAAATAATTTTTCAGTTGTGAGATATGGTAATGTGATTGGTTCTAGAGGATCTGTAGTACCAGTTTTTAAAGACTTATTAAATAAAGGTGAAAATTATCTTCCAGTTACAGATAGTCAGATGACTAGATTTTGGTTGTCACTTGAGAAAAGTGTAAATTTCGTTATTTCATGCTTTAAGCAAATGGACGGCGGTGAAATATTTGTTCCAAAAATACCATCAATAAAAATTGTTGATTTAGCTCATGCAATCAATCCGAAAGCTAAAATCAAGATAGTAGGAGTGAGACCTGGTGAAAAAATACATGAACAAATGTGTCCAAAAGAGTCTAGCAGCCATACCTTAGAATTTGACGATTTTTTTATAATTTTTTCCTCTGACGTAGATATGAACAAAAAGATAAAAGAGTTGAAAAAAAGAATAAATAAAACAGGAAGAAGAGTTAAAGAAAATTTTGAGTACAGCTCAGGGTCAAATGAAGTTTTTCTTAATAAAGATGAAATAAAAGACTCAATTTAATATTAAGGTCATTAAAATTTTTAGATCATGTTAACAATTATCAAAAAACTTTTTTCTTTACTAAATCAGAAACAAAAAAAACAATCTTTTTTTTTCTTAGTTCTTTTGTTTTTCTCAACAATATTTGAAGGTTTGAGTGTTGCATTAGTTTTCCCTTTAATAAAGATCGTTATAGATAAAAGTTTTTTGATGGATATTGACTCCAAAATTAATTTTATCGAATTATCGAATTTAAGTTACGAAACAGTAGTTTTCTATTGTTTAATTTTAATAGTCGCTGCATATCTAATTAAAAGTATATATTTAATTTTTTTTTCCTGGTGGAAAAGCAATTTTATTTTAAGGATAAATAATGAAATTTCTGGGAGGTTATTTAAAAAATATGTTTATAGTTCTTACGCGTATTTTTTTAATAAAAACTCCTCTGAATTTATTAGAAATATTTACTCTGAAAGCAGATATATAAATCAATCTATAGATGCGTTGTTTAAATTTTTTATAGAGGCTTTTTCTATTATTATTATTTTAATTATTTTATTAATAATTGAATTTAAAAACACTATTTTGATGTTAATTATTTTTATAGGTTTTCTTCTTCTATTTAATTTTATTTCTTCTAAAAAAATCAGAGATTGGGGTTTCAAAAAACAACATTTTGTAGGCAAAGTTTTTCAAAGTATGCAACAAACTTTTGGATTAATTAAAGAAATTATCTTGAGAGGAAACCAAAAATTTTTTTCAAATAATTTTGACTATGTATTAAACAACCTCAATGAACAAACTAAAAAATTAATGTTTTTAAGCGAGATACCAAAAAATTTGCTGGAAACGATCACTGTCTTAATGATAAGTTCACTAATATTTTTCTACTCATTTAATAATGTCGGAATTATTGATCTTGTTCCCATTGTCGGCCTATTTGGAGCAGCGGCTTTAAGAATAGTCCCCGGATTCAATCGTATAATTGCATGCAAACAAAATTTAGATAGTTGCTATCCATCTGTAAAACTTGTTCATGAAGAATTAAAAGAAATTGATACTTCCCTAACAAATGATAAAGAAAAAATGAGCTTAAGTAATGATAATTTTTCTTTCGAAAAAGAGCTTGAATTAAAAAACATTAATTACAAATATCCTAAAGCTAAAGAAACTGTAATTAATAATTTAAATTTTAAGATTAAAAAAAATGAGTGCATCTGTATAATTGGTAATAGTGGGTCAGGAAAATCAACTCTAGTCGATATTATTTCTGGTCTTCTTGAACCAACTTTAGGAAATATTTTTTTAGATGGCAAACAAGTTTCATTGAATAATTCAAAATGGAGAAATTTAATTGGTTATGTCACTCAATCTGTGTATTTAGCTGATGATAGTATAAAAAATAATATATTGTTCGGACTAAACCAATCTAACAAATTTGACGAAAAAAAATTTAATCTTGCAATTAAATATTCTCAACTTGATGAATTTATCAAACAACTTCCAGAAGGAGTTGACTTTAAAGTTGGTGAAAATGGTATTAAGTTATCTGGAGGCCAAAAACAAAGGATAGGAATTGCAAGGACTTTATATTCAAATCCAAAAATATTAGTTTTAGATGAAATAACAAGTTCTTTGGACTCTAATACTTCAGCTAGCCTACTTAAATCTTTAAATAATTTAACCGGAAAAATTACAATCATTTATATTTCCCATAATAATCAAGTGATTAACAATGCAAATACCGTTTATGAAATAATTAAAGATGAAAAGAATCTAACTCAATTAACAAAAATAAAAATTAATGAAAAAAAAGAAAATTAAAAATTATTTTTTAACAACTACTTCAATAGATCAATTATTTAAAAAAAAAAATACAAGAAATTTTTACCTAGGTTATTTTTGTATTTCAGATAATTGTAACCTTAAAAATTATAATTTAAAAAACGTTCTACAAAATCATTGGGGATCAAAAAAAACAATTTTAAAAAAATACAAATATGTAGAAAAAGTCACAAATGAACTGTTTTTTGATTTGACTAACTTCTTAAACAAAATACATGGAGTTGAAGAAAGGAATATATATTGGAAAATTATAATATATCCTTGGGTTGTTTTATATGTGACTACTCTTTTTGATAGATGGGAAACTATCAGTCTTTTAAAAAAAAAAATAAAAAATAATTCTTTTGAAACATATGAGTATGATTTTGAGAGGTTAAATGAAATTTCCGATTATCTTGAATGGCTTAACTTTGTAAAAACAGATAAATTTAATAATAAAATTTTTAATGAAATTATTAAATTTAGAAAAATAAAAAAAATACAAATTATAAAAAAAAAAATTAACAATTTAAAAGTTAATAAAATTAGAGGACAAAAATTAGAGGGATTTAATTTTGAACTAATTGACAAATTTCTTGGTAAAATTGGAATTTATTTTAATAATATTTTTTTCGATAAAGTAAAATATAAACTTCCTGATTTCCTAAAATTGTGCTTATACACTAATCAAATTCCAACTAAAAATTTTAACACATTTAATAATTTAAAATTTAATAATAATTATAATTCTGAATTAAGAAAAACTATAAATCCTAAAACAAAAAAAAAAAATATTTTTGAAAAATTTTTGTATGAACAAATTAAATACTATTTACCAAAATCTTATCTAGAGAGCTACAATAATTACCTAAATCATGACAAAAGATATTTGAAAAAAAGACTATTTATTGGATCTCATTCAACAGTACATGACGATAGATATAAAATTTTTCTTGCTCGATCTAAATCAATTGGATCAAGATATATTTTTACTGATCACGGAGCAGGAATACACACCACGCACGACCCGATGTTTAATCATTTTTATGAAATTGCAGATAAGGTAATTTGCCCGTCAAAAAAGCTAATAAAGAAAAAAAAAAATATTTTTGTAGGTTTAGATTTGTTTAATAAACAAAAACAACTAGATTATCATCAGAAAAATAAAATATTAATAAACTTTCATGAATTTTGGAAATATGAAACTAGAGTTCCAGTTACGACCCCACCTTTTTCAGAAGCAGTTCAAAATTTTCAAGAGTTCGTTAAAAGTTTAAAAAATTTAAACCCTCAACTTAAGAAAAATTTAAAATTTAGAGTCAAGGAAATCAATGGTCTTAATTCAGCAAAAAGATTTGCAAATGAGTTTGGTGATAAAAAAATAGAAAATAAAAAATTTATTAATTATTCTAGTTCTATTCAAGAAAGTAAAATAGTTCTTTGTTTTATACCTCAAACTTCTTATATTGAGTGCATTTATAACAATATTCCAACTGTGTTAATCGGAAACAAAGAAGGTTTTTTTGATACAAATGAGAGGCTTAAGTTATTGAGAGAATTAAAAAAAAATAAAATGTTTTTTGAAAAAACTAGTGATGTAGTTAAATTTTTAAATCATAATTTTTATAAACTCGATAAATGGTGGAACAATAAAACTTTACAAGATTGCAGGATTAATATTCTAAAAAATTACTATGAAGTTTCAAACTATAGCAATTCAAATATGAAAAAATTAATTAAAAATGAGCTAAGAAAAATACGAACAAAATGAAAAAAGTAAGTTTTAAAGAAAAAAAAAATTTAATTATCAATATTAAAAAGAATATTTTTCTTAAAATATTATCAAAAAAAGATGTTTCAAAAAATTATGTTAATTGGATGAATGATAAAGAAATTACTAAGTTCACGGAACAAAGAAATTTTAATCATAAAAAAAAAGATATTGAAAATTTTATTCATCTTAAGTTAAGATCTGTAGATGAATTTTTATTTGGAATTTTTTATTTAAACAAACACGTTGGAAATATAAAACTTGGTCCCATAAATCAAAAAGAAAAATCCGCCGAGGTATCTTTTTTAATTGGAGAGAAGAGTTTATGGGGAAAAGGTATTACAACTGTTTCATTATTAACCATTATAAAATTCGGTATTAGCCTGGGTTTACAAAAAATCTGCGCTGGTTATTATGAAATGAATACAGGATCTGAAAAAGTTTTTAAAAAATGTGGGTTTAAAGTTACAAGAATCTTAAAACACGAAAACAACCCACAAATTTACTCTAAATCAATAATGGTTGAATATTTGACTGATCTATGAATGATTATTGAAAGGTAGACAATTGTAAGTAATATGATATGTTCAAATATTGAACATAAATCAATTTGATTATAATTAATGGATCCCAAAAATACTATAAGAACAAATTTAAATAGAAGAACTAAAATAGTTGATGGGAAACCTGATCTTTTTCAAGGTGTACCTTTACCTACTTGGGTAGAGTTAAGTTTGATTGACGTTTGTAATAGGAAATGCACTTTTTGTCCAAAATCAAATGAACTTGTAGCACCTGATACATACCAATCTATGAGCAGGGAATTAATTAAGAGAGTTCACGATCAATTGATAAATATAAATTTTAAAGGTGCCATCGCTCTATGTGGTTATGGAGAGCCAATGTTACATAAAGATATTAATTGGATTGTAAAAACTTTATCAGAAGTTGCTCCAGTTGAAATAATTACTAATGGTGACACTCTTAATAGTAAAAAAATTCAAGACCTTTATTTAGCAGGAGTAAGTAAAGTTTTAGTAAGTATGTATGATGGACCTGAACAAGTCGAAAAATTTACAACAATGACAAAAAAAGCAAATGTTCCACAAGATGTAATTATTCTAAGAGATCGTTGGTATAACGCAGATAGTGACTTTGGAGTAAAATTAACTAATAGAGCAGGAACTATAAAGACTGGTAAACAGAAATCTACCGATGATTATAAAAAATGTTTTTATCCATCATATCAATTTTTAGTCGATTGGAATGGAGATATTTTTCTTTGCCCACAAGATTGGCAGAGAAGAGTCACTATGGGCAACATGATGCAAGAGGATATATTCAATATTTGGAAAGGTAAAATAATTTCTAAATTTAGAAAAAGATTAATCGAAGGAAAAAGAGACTGTTCTCCTTGCAATCTCTGTAATGCAGAAGGGACAATGTTGGGAGGAGATCATGCTAAAGCTTGGAAAGTATTTTATAAAATTTAATAAAATAAAAATTTTAAATGTACAATTTCGGAAATTTCTTTTTAAATAAAAGGGTTATAATAACTGGCCACACTGGATTTAAAGGTTCATGGCTTTGTCTTTGGTTGTATCTGATTGGTGCAAAAGTAATTGGAGTTTCTAAAGGTTTACCTACGAAACCATCACATTTTGAAAAATTAAAAATCAAAAATAAAATTACCGATATAAGATTGGATATAAGAAATTTTAGAAAATTAAAACTGGTATTTAAAAAATATCAACCTGATTTTGTATTTCATTTAGCCGCCCAGTCCTTAGTAAAAAAATCTTACGTTCATCCCGTTGACACTTTTACATCCAACTCAATAGGAACTTTAAACGTTCTTGAGTGTATAAAAGGATTAAAAAAAAAATGTACATCAGTAATAATAACAAGTGATAAAAGTTACAAGAATTTAGAAATTAAAAGAGGATATCATGAAAATGATATTTTAGGAGGTGTTGATCCTTATAGCGCCTCAAAAGCATCAGCTGAATTAATTATAAAATCTTATTACGAGTGTTATTTTAAGAAAAATAACTCACAATTGATAGCAGTTGCTAGGGCAGGAAATGTTGTTGGAGGCGCTGATTGGTCAAAAGATAGACTTATACCAGATTGCATGAAGGCCTGGTCAAAAAATAAAAAAGTTAATATTAGAAATCCGAAATCAACGAGGCCGTGGCAGCATGTTTTAGAGGCTTTGCATGGGTATTTAATTTTGGCAAAAAACTTAAAAAAAAATTCTAAATTGAATGGAGAGCCATTTAATTTCGGCCCAAGATTATCTCAGAACAAATCGGTTAAATCGCTATTGGAGGAGATGAAAATTAATTGGCATAATGTTAAATGGGAAGTAATAAAAAATAAAAAAAATGTTTATGAGTCCAAATTATTGAAGCTTAATTCTTTAAAGGCTGAAAAAAAAATTAAATGGAGACCAGTATTAAATTTTAAACAAACGATCAAAATGATTACAGATTGGTATCAAGAATATTTTGATAATAAATCAAAAATTTTTGATATTTCTAAAAGACAAATTAACATTTATTCAAATCAAATTATTAAATTTAATAAAATAAAGTTATGAAGGTAATAATATTAGCAGGAGGCTTGGGTACAAGAATTTCCGAGTATACGAAAACGATTCCTAAGCCGATGATTCAAATTAAAGGAAAACCAATTTTAAGATTAATTATTGAGCATTACTTGAGATATGGCTTTAAAGATTTTTATATTGCCCTTGGCTATAAAGGCAATTTTATAAAAAATTATTTTAAAAAAAATAAATTAAAAGGCTGTAAAATAAATTTGGTGGAAACAGGTGTTAAAACCATGACAGGAGGCAGGATAAAAAGGTTAAAAAATATTATCAAAGACGAAACTTTTATGATGACCTATGGCGATGGAGTTTCTAACGTTAATTTAAAAAAGCTGCTAAATTTTCATAAAAAAAATAAAAAACTTGTTACTTTAACAGCCGTTAGACCCCCAGCTAGATTTGGTGCAATTAAAATTAAAAATGGGTATGTAAAATATTTTAAAGAGAAATCGAAATTAGATGAAGGTTGGATTAATGGAGGTTTTTTTGTAATGGAGGCAAAGTTTTTAAATTATATAAAGAGTGACAACACTTTTTTAGAAAAAGAGCCTTTAGAAAAAATAAGTAAAAAAAAGCAGTTAGCGGCATTTAAACACTTCAATTTTTGGCAATGTATGGACACTAAAAGAGATAAAGAAAATTTAGAAAAAATAATTAACAAAGTAAAATTTTGAAAAATAAAAAATTATTAATTGCTGGTGGGACAGGATTTATTGGTTATCATTTAGCAAAAAAAGCTATCGAGAGGGGTTATGATGTATCTTCCCTTTCTTCCAAAAAACCAAAATCTTATAGATATGTAAAAAAAGTTAAATATATTATTTGCAATACTCTAAATAAAAATCTTCTTAAAAAAAAATTAAACAAAAATTTTGATGTGGTTATAAATTTAAGTGGATATGTAAATCATAGCGATAAGAAAAAAACATTTCAGACTCATTATTATGGGTGCCAAAATTTGGCTAACATTTTTTTAGAAAAAAAAATAAAAAAATTTATTCAAATTGGAAGTGGTATGGAAAATGGAAATATTAAAAGCCCTCAAAAGGAAAAAGAAATTTGCAAACCCTTGACAAATTATGCGTTGGCTAAATATAAATCGTCCTCTTATTTGTTAAACTTGATCAATAAAAAAAAATTTCCAGCAGTCATTCTACGCCTGTATCAAACTTATGGTCCAGAACAAGATTTAAATAGATTAATTCCATTAGCGATTGTTCAAAGTCTTAAAGGCAGAGAAATTCCTACTACACACGGTAATCAAGTTAGAGATTTTATTTATATAGACGATTTAATAGAAATAATTTTAAAATTTATAAAAGTTAAATTATTAAAAAAAAGAATATTCAATATTGGGTCAACGCGGCCAACTAAAATTAAAAATGTTATAAAAGAAATAATTAAGATTACGGGAAAAGGAAAACCCAACTTTGGAAAAATAAAACTCAGGAAAGGTGAAATTATGAATATGTATCCCGACACTAAAAGTATGAGATTAAAGCTAAGATGGTCACCAAAAATACCTTTATCTAAAGGCTTAAAATTAACAATTAAAAGTTACAAAAATGAGAGAAAATTTTAAAGATCTGGTAAGCATAATAATGAATTGCCATAATGGTGAAAAATATTTGAAACAAAGTATAAACAGTATAATTTCACAAACTTATTCTAATTGGGAATTAATATTTTGGGATAATCTATCTAAAGATGAAAGCAAGAATATAGTAAAAGATTTCGATGATAGAAGAATTAAATATCATTCATCAAAAAATTTTTTAAAACTCTATGACGCAAGAAATCATGCTATCAAAAAAGCGACTGGCAAATATATTACATTCTTAGATACCGACGACTATTGGATTAAAGAAAAATTAGAAAAACAAGTAAATTTTATAAAAAAAAATAAAAAATATAAATTAATTTACTCAAATTTTTTAATCTTAGATGAAATCAAAAATACAAAAAAAAAATTAAGTGAATATTTACCTTCGGGGTTTATTACAAAAAAATTATTAGATAATTATAGATTGGGCATTCTATCAGTCTTTTTAGATAAAGAAATTTTCGAAAATTATTCTTTTAATAAAGATTATGAGATTATTGGGGATTTTGATTTTTTTATAAATTTAAGCAAAAATTATGAATTTGGATGTATTAATGAGCCATTAGCAGTTTATAGATTACATGAATCAAATTTTTCTAAAAAAAAAGTAAATATTCATGCCTCTGAAATATCTGATTGGCTAAAGGTTAACAATGATAAATTGAAAAAACAAGGTTACAATACCTTTAATATAAAATTTCTTCTTTTTAAATTAAAGTTGAAATCTTTTTTAAATTTTTTGGGCATGTAGTTCAGTGGTAGAACGCTACGTTGACATCGTAGAGGTCATAAGTTCAATTCTTATCATGCCCACCAAAATTAAGACTATCAGCGGAAAATTGCACCTTTACTTTACACATCTATAATATTATATATTCGTGCCTGGTAATTTTTGCGAAGGGGCCACACCCGATCCCATTCCGAAC
>CEQY01125743.1_pt1 | contig 34241 bp, 34 predicted proteins | sample 361391 | NCBI WGS metagenome assembly CEQY01 (sample SAMEA2621075, study PRJEB7988) | marine metagenome | isolation source: saline water (ENVO:00002010), including | reverse complement strand
ACTTTGTCTTAAGGCATGGGAGAGTAGGACATTGCCAGGTCTACAAAGCGTGAAAATATTGTCACTTTACAATTATCTCTTCCACACTATTCTCATTGTATGAAAGTTTGTGTAGTTGGAGCTGGCTATGTAGGTTTTAGTTTAGCTGTCCTTTTGTCTCAAAAGCATAAAGTTGTAACTTTGGACATTTCGGATGAAAAAATTCAACTTATAAATCAGAAACAAGCACCATTTGGGGATAAAGAATTACAAGATTTCCTTGAGAAAAAAGATCTCAATTTGAAAGGTACTCTTGATAAAAAAGAGGCATATTCAGATGCTAATTACATTATTGTATCCACACCAACCAATTATGATATGCAAACTGGATCATTTGATACTCTTACTGTAAGTCATGCTATTGCTGACTCTGTATCGTTTAATCCTAATGCAATGGTAATTATTAAGTCAACTGTCCCGATTGGTTTTACTGATAGTATGAGAAAAAAATATAAAAAGAGCGATATTATATTCTCTCCTGAATTTTTAAGAGAAAATAAAGCATTGTATGATAATTTATACCCTTCAAGAATAGTAATTGGCAGTTACTCTGATAAAGCTATACAATTTGGAAAAATGCTAATTGACTGCTCATTAAAATCTGAGAGTCAAATAGAATTGTTTAACATGGAGTCCAAAGAAGCAGAAGCTGTAAAGCTTTTTTCAAATGCTTATCTTGCAACAAGAATATCTTTTTTTAATGAGTTAGATAGTTTTTCAGAAATTCATAACTTATCATCAAAAAAAATTATCGAGGGAGTAAGTTCTGATCCAAGAATTGGAAATTATTATAACAATCCATCTTTTGGATATGGCGGGTACTGTTTACCTAAAGATACAAAACAGTTATTAGAAAATTTCAAGAACATACCTAACAATATTATTAACGCTGTTGTGGAGTCTAATAACACTAGAAAAGAATTTATAGTAAAATCAATTTTAAATAAGAATCCCAAATCTGTAGGTATTTACAGATTGATTATGAAGAAAGGGTCAGATAATTACCGAGAAAGTGCAGTTTTAGATATCATAAAAAAATTAATGAGTAAAAAAGTTGAAATTTTTTTATATGAACCACTAATTAATGAAAGCTATTTTAATGAAATAGAGGTGATTTCAGATATTGCTCAATTTTTAATTAGATCTGACTTGATTATTGCTAACAGGTTATCTAAAGAACTAGATGAAGTGGAGCATAAAGTATATTCAAGGGATATATTTCAAGTTAACTGATTGACTTAGTCATTTAATAATCTTAGATTAAATTTCTTTTTACGCGGGGTGGAGCAGTCTGGTAGCTCGTCAGGCTCATAACCTGAAGGTCGTAGGTTCAAATCCTACCCCCGCAACCACTTAAATATATAAATTCTTTTAGGTTTTTTAGATTGATTATATTAATCATTATTTTCGCGAAATTATCAGGTTGATATGATATTTGAGTATTATTTTAAATTGCTATATGTTATCCGCTTCGTCAGGAATTAATGAATAAATTTAACAAAAGTGCTTTCTTATATCTAAAAGCAGTAATTAAAAGTTATAGTTTATATATAAAAATATATTTTAGAGATTCTTTTTTAAAAAGAGTAAGTTTCGCAGTTAATTTTTATGTCAATATTTAAAAAATTTTTATATCTACTTTCAAATAGTGAGCGAAAACATGCGTATATGTTAATAGCAATGATCATTATAATGGCATTGTTGGATATGATTGGCGTAGCTTCAATTATGCCATTTATAACAGTTTTGATTAATCCAGAAATAATCGAAACAAATTCCATATTAAACAGAATATTTGATGCTTCAGCATTTGTCGGAGTACAAAATGAACAAGATTTTCTATTTATCCTTGGCATCATAGTATTTATGTTGTTGGTACTTTCAATAATTTTTAAAGCTTTTACAAACTATTCTCTATTACGTTTCACAAATATGCGCGAATACACTATTGGAAAAAAATTGGTTGAAGGATATTTACACCAACCATATATTTGGTTTTTGCATCGTAATAGCGCCGATCTAGGGAAATCTATTCTTTCTGAAGTAAGTGTGATCATAGGACATGGTTTGACACCAATGATGGAACTTGCTTCTAAAAGTTTTGTTGCACTTGCATTTATTGGCTTACTAATTTTAATAGATCCCTACATTGCGCTAATAGCAGGTTTTATTATTGGATCAGCCTATTTATTAATTTATAAATTTACACGACACTATATTAAAAAAATTGGTAAAGAAAGAGTAGATGCAAATGAAATGCGCTTTACAGCCGTTAGTGAAGCTTTTGGTGCCTCTAAAGAAGTAAAAGTTGGAGGGCTGGAAGAGGTATATATAAGACGTTTCGCAAAGCCTGCAAAAACCTATGCAAGACATGTAACTTCGTCAGCAATTATCAGTCAAATGCCACGTTTCGCGCTAGAAGCCATAGTGTTTGGCGGTATGTTAATTGTGATTTTATATTTGATGTCGCTAAGCGGTAGTTTTGTAAATGCATTACCTGTAATGGCGTTATATGCTTTTGCTGGCTATCGATTAATGCCGGCTTTACAAGGTATTTATGTTGCAATCACCCAACTTCGTTTTGTAAGCCCAGCTCTAAACATATTATATAACGATTTAAAAAGCTTAAACTCTCCAGCTATTATAAAAGATAATGAGCGAATACAATTAAAAAACGATATCGCTTTAAAAAATATTTGTTTTGATTATCCCAATGCGTCGCGAACAGCTTTAAAAAATATTTGTCTTAACATCAAGGCTTTTTCAACAATTGGACTTGTTGGCACTACTGGTAGTGGCAAAACTACAACGGTTGATATTATTCTTGGTTTGCTTGAAGCACAGAAGGGAACGCTTGAGATTGACGGCAAAGTGATTAATGAGGAAAATAAACGGAATTGGCAACGGACTATTGGATATGTTCCTCAAAATATATACTTATCTGATGATACTGTCTCAGCCAATATTGCATTTGGAGTTGAACAAAAAAATATAAATTACGACTCAGTAGTAAATGCTTCAAAGGTTGCCAATTTACATGAGTTCGTTACAAAAGATCTTAATAACCAGTATGAAACGAACATTGGTGAAAGAGGTGTTAGATTGTCTGGTGGTCAAAGACAACGCATTGGAATTGCTAGGGCCCTATATCATAACCCTCAAGTATTAATACTAGATGAAGCTACCAGTGCACTTGATAACTCAACTGAGAAAGCAGTTATGGACGAAGTTCACAATCTTAGTAATGAGATAACTATAATCCTTATTGCTCACCGTTTGAGTACTGTAGAGAAATGTGATAAAATTTTTGTTTTAGAAAATGGTGAAGTCAAAAATGAAGGTACGTTTAAAGAACTACTTAAACTGGATAAGAAATTTCGAATTAATGCAAACAATTAATAATAAGTAAATATGTTAACTAATTCCTCAATATTAATCACAGGTGGTACAGGATCATTTGGAAATAGCTTCGTACCGCTCACGCTTAATAAATTTAATCCCAAGCGTCTAATAATTTTTTCTCGAGATGAAATGAAACAATGGGAAATGGCAAGAAAATTTAAAGATGACCCAAGGGTAAGATTTTTTATAGGGGATGTTCGTGATAAGGATAGGCTTCACCGGGCCTTGCATGGAGTAGATTTCGTAGTACATGCGGCGGCTACAAAAATAGTTCCTACTGCTGAGTATGATCCATTTGAATGTATTAAGACAAATGTTAATGGAGTTATGAATTTAATAGATGCTAGTATTGATCAAAATGTAAAAAAGGTTGTTGCGCTCTCAACTGACAAGGCAAGTAGCCCAGCCAACCTCTATGGGGCTTCAAAATTAGCCTCAGATAAACTTATAATAGCCAGTAATTCTTCTTATTCCACAATGCATCAAACCTCATTTGCTGTTGTGAGATATGGCAATGTAATGGGCTCAAGGGGTTCAGTAATCCCTTTCTTTATGTCAATAAAAGATCAAGGGGTACTTCCTATAACCGATGAACGTATGACACGTTTTATGATTTCACTTGAGGAAGGTGTAGAATTGGTATGGCACGCTTTTGATGATATGGTAGGAGGAGAAATTTATGTTAAAAAAATTCCTTCTATAAAATTGGTTGATATTGCAAAAGTTATTGCACCAGAGGCTAAACATAAAATAATCGGAATCTTACCTGGTGAAAAATTACATGAGCAGATGATAAGTGCTGAAGATTCTAATTCTACATATGAATATGAAGGTTATTTTAAGATTTTGCCTCAAATTAATGACTGGGCAAAAGATAATTCACGTATTAAAAATGGCTCTAAAGTTCCAGAAGGATTTATTTACAGCAGTGATAATAATAAAGAGTGGATGTCAAAATCCGATTTACAAAAATGGATTGAAGCTAATAAGGATTATATTGGTAAAATTTAAATCATGATACCATACGCCCGACAAGATATAACAGAGGCTGACATCGCTGAAGTTGAGAAAGTTTTAAGATCTGATTTTTTAACGCAAGGTCCTATAGTTCCAAAATTTGAAAAATCTGTCTCTGACTATTGTGGAGCGTCACATTCTATTGCAGTTAATAGCGCAACAAGCGCTCTACATATTGCTTGCCTTGCATTAGATCTTGGGCCTGGAGACTGGCTATGGACATCACCTAATACTTTTGTCGCAAGTGCTAATTGTGGTCTTTATTGTGGTGCAAAAATTGATTTTGTAGATATTGATCCAAATACTTATAATATTAGCATTAAGGCTCTTAGTAAAAAATTAGTAGAAGCGGAAAAATCAGGTTTATTACCTAAAGTTTTAATTCCTGTTCATTTAGCTGGACAGCCTTGTGACATGGTTGCGATTTACGATTTATCAAAAAAATATGGTTTCAAAATTATTGAGGATGCATCTCATGCAATTGGAGCAACCTATAATCAAATTAAAATAGGTTCATGTACTCATAGTGATATTACTGTATTTAGTTTTCATCCTGTAAAAATTATTACTTCAGCTGAAGGAGGAATGGCTGTTACAAACAAAAAAGATATTGCTGATCGTCTTTTTCATTTTCGTAACAGCGGAAATACTAAGAATAAATTATTTATGCAACCACGACCAGAAAATGAAATTTGGAATTACCAACAAATTGAACTCGGTTATAATTATAGAATGAATGATATTCAGGCAGCGCTAGGACTAAGTCAAATGAGCCGCATTGATCATTATATAAATATTCGACATGAAATCGCAAAACGCTATGACGACGAACTTTCTAGTCTGCCTATAAAAATACCTTACCAATTAAGGGGTACTTACTCGAGTTATCATTTATATCCGATATGTATATTAGCTAATAAGGCAAATAAGACACAAAAAGAAATATATGACGCTTTTTGGAAAAATAATATTGCTGTAAGCCTTCACTATATTCCAGTATATTTACAGCCTTATTATCAATCAATGAATTTTAGTAGAGGCTATTGTCCAAATGCAGAAGAATACTTTAGATCCGCTATCTCAATTCCTATTTATGCTGGTTTAAGTTTTGAAAATCAAACTAAAGTTATTAAAACCATTATAGAAGAATGTAATTAATAGAATGCAAAAGGACATATAAAACATGGTAAAAATAAACAATACAACTATTGGTGATGGGTATCCTTGTTATATTACATTTGAAATTGGACCAACACATGATGGATTAGATTCAGCTAAAAGATTAATAAAGCATGCTGCTGATGCAGGCGCTAATGCTGTTAAATTTCAAATATCAGATCCTGATAGAGAAGTATCAGACAAAACTCAAATGTTTTCATATGGTATTCTGAAAAATAGAGAAACAGGTGAAATTGAAACCGTAGAAGAACCACTATATGATCTTTTAAAAAAGCGTTCTCTAGCAGATGAGCAATGGGTTGAGTTAAAGAAATATAGTGATGAGCTAGGTATTGACTTCTTTTCAACTGTTGATTTCAAAGAAAATATTGAATTATTGGTTAAATTAGGGTGTCACTCAATAAAAATTGGCTCTGCTGATGTCAATCATTTTCCTTTGATACGTCAAGCCGCTAAAACAGGTATGTGTATACAACTTGATACAGGCATGGCAACTCTTGGTGAGATCGAACGAGCTGTAGATGTTGTTCGTTCAGAAGGTAACGAAAACATTATAATTCATCACTGCCCATCAGGTTATCCAGCTCGTCTAGATAGTATAAATCTTAAAATTATTAAAACGTTAAAAAAAATGTTTTCATATCCCATTGCATTTTCTGATCATACACCTGGCAATGAAATGGATATTGCGGCAGTTGTCTTGGGAGCAAATATGGTTGAAAAGACCATAACTGAGGATCGTATGACACCTAGTGTTGAACATGTAATGTCAATTGAACCAAATGAAATGAAACATTTTGTGCGAACAATAAGAGAAGTTGAAATTGGTTTAGGAACAGGAAGAAGGGTAATGCACAGCGAAGAAATTAAAAAAAGAAATAAACTAAGGAGAAGTGCATTTCTTATTGAGCCAGCAAAAAAAGGGAAGCGCTTAGGGGATTGTAAAGTAGAATTCAGAAGACCTGGTTTTGGGATTCATTCCGATCAATTCGAATTTCTAAAGAATAATGTCCTTGTTAGAAATATCGACTCTGGTCAAATGATACAGTTTAGTGATCTCTCGTGGAAATAAATAAAAAAAGGGTAGTTGTTATTGGATGTGGTTCCATAGGATCAAAATATTTAGAAATACTATGTGAATTAGGTTTCTCAGTTGGTTGCTATGACATTAAAAAAATTGATAGAAATTTGTATAATAATAAAATTACCATATTTGAATCTTTCAAGAATTGCATCGAGAGCAAGCCTGACTTTATAATAATTGCAACGCCGCCAAATGAGCATTTATCATGTTTGGAAAAAACGATAAAATCAAATGCAAAAATTTTGCTAGAGAAACCATTGGCAGCTTCTTTAAACGATGCCAAAAGTATAATAAAAATTGCAGAAAAAAATAAAAACAGAATATGGTGTGTTTCTAATATGAGATACCATCCAGGATTTATTGCATTAAAAAAAAATTTGGAGAATTTAGGAAAAATATACTCTACTACATCACACTTTTCTCACAAACTCTCACAAATGCGACCTGTAACCAAAAATTTTTTTGCTGCAAAAAAAGATGAGGGGGGTGTTATTTTAGATTGCGTTCATGATATTGATTTATTGGTCAGATTATTTGGAAAACTATCCTTAATTAATTCATGGATTGCTTCGCTTGGAAATGACAAAATTGAAGCAGAAGACTTTGCTCAATTGCAAATAATAAGTGAAAAAGGGGTTCATATTTCAATTAATTTAGATTTTTTATCACGTTGGAAAAGTAGAGGTATAAAAATAGTAGGAGAAAATGCAACTTTGCTATGGGAAAGTCATGGAAAAAACCCTGAGCTTGCCTCAGTAAAAATTTTATCTAACGAGGGAATAATTGAGAAGATTTTAGACAATATTACTATTCCAAATGTTTTAGTATACAAAGAGATGTTACTAGATTTTACTTCAAACTGCGAGGAACTTCAGACTGTTTCAGAAGCTTTTGATATATTAAGCATAGCATTAGAAGCAAGATCTTAATGAAAAAAAAAATTTCAATATTTTATTTTTTTATAAAAAAAATATATTTATCTGATCATCAAGAAAGAAAGTATTTATGGGCAGTTTAGCAATAATACCAGCTCGAGGGGGTTCAAAAAGATTAAAGAAAAAAAATATAATTGAATTTCATGGAGCTCCAATTATTTCATATACAATTAATTCAGCACTTAAAAGCAACTGCTTCGATAGAATTGTTATTTCGACAGATGATCAGGAAATTTATGATATTTCATCCAAATATCACGATGATGTGGTATTTAGGCCTAAAAAACTCGCAACAGATAAATCAACTGTGAATGATGTATGTTATAACTTTTTAAAATGTGAGTTAAAAAAGAACATAAAGTATAATTTTTTAACTGTGTTATATCCAACAGCACCAATGAGAACATCTAAAGATATAAAAGGTACTTTAGACAAGCTGACAATCGAAAGATATACATCAAGTTTAGCAGTTACAACATTTTCCCATCCTGTTCATCAAGCCTTTATTATAAGAAATGGGCAATCCAAAAAATTATTTCCTAAACTATTTAATTTAAGAGAAAGCAAAGTTCCAAATTATTACGTCGATAATGGAAGTACCTATAGTGTAAATGTCAAAAGTTTTATAAAAACAAAAAATATAATTACAAAAAAACCAGGCCTCTATATAATGCCGCCTGAGAGGTCAATAGATATAGATACGCCCAATCAATTAGAAATGGCAAGGTATTTTTACAAAAAATAGAGTAGCAAATTATGATTTCTAAGTTTAATAAATCTGAAAATTTTCTTTTAAAAGCTGAAAAAGTAATTCCATTAGGTTCACAAACATTTAGTAAAAGTAAAACTGCATTACCTAGAGGTGTGTCCCCATTTTTTGTAGAAAAAGGTAAAGGAAGTAAATTTTATGATATAGATGGAAACAAATATTTAGATTTTGTAAACGCACTGGCTAGTGTAACTTTAGGTTATAGAGATCCTGATGTTGATGCATCTGTAAAGAACCAACTTAAAAAAGGAGTAACTTTTTCTCTTAGTCACCCAATTGAGACTAAATTAGCTAAAATGATAACTGATCTGATACCTTGTGCTGATATGGTCAGATTCGCAAAAAATGGTTCTGACGCTACATCTGCCTCAATTCGTCTGGCAAGAGCTTATACTGGAAGAGAACATATAGCAGTTTGTGGATATCACGGATGGCATGATTGGTATATTGGAAGCACAACTCGTGATCTTGGTGTTACAACAGACGGTAAAAGATTCACACACAAATTCCAATATAATGATTTAGATTCACTAGAAAATTTGCTGAAGACACATAAAGGTAAGTTTGCGGCAGTAATCATGGAGCCAATGAATGTTGAATGGCCTAAAAAGGGATATTTAAAAAAAGTTGCTCAATTAGCTCGCTCACATGGAGCATTGCTTATTTTTGATGAAACTATAACTGGTTTTCGATTTAATCTATCGGGGGCGCAAAAATATTTTAATGTGACGCCTGATATAGCAACCTTTGGAAAAGGTATTGCAAATGGATTTCCTTTATCAGTATTGACTGGAAAAAGAAAATATATGAAGTTAGTTGAAGAGATATTTTTTTCCGGTACTTTTGGGGGAGAGACAGTTTCTATTGCAGCGGCAATAGCAGTTATAAACAAATATAAGAAAAAAAATGTTGTTTCCAAATTAAAAGCTCAAGGAGAAAAAATAATAGAAGGTACTAACAAATTAATAAAAAAGCATAACCTATCTGAACATATAAGTATAAGTGGGCACCCGTCTTGGAGTTTCATAAACTTTAATTCAAAAAAAAATATTAACCCCTTTGAATTGAAGACATTATTTCTTCAAGAAGTTTTTTCAAGAGGTATTTATATGCTAGGAAGTCATAATTTAAGTTATTCACATACTGATAGAGATATTAAACAGTTATTAAAATGTTATGACAATGTATTTCCAATACTTCACGATGCACTGAAAAGTGACAATATAAATAAAAAATTAAGATGCAAACCTCTTAAGCCTCTATTTAAGGTTAGATGATTTTTTTTAGGAGCGATGCGTCTGATATAATTGGCACTGGTCATGTTGTAAGATGCTTAACTCTCGCTAAAGGATTGAGAAAATTAGGCAAAAAATGCGAATTTATTTGTCGCGATCATGATGGAAATTTGATTCATAAAATCAAGCAAGATGGTTTCGAAGTAAGAGTCATTTCAAGCAAAAAAAAATTAACATTCAACAAAAATAAAGATAATTCCATACCTTTTCATGCAAACTGGTTGGGTGCAAGCTGGGAAGATGACGCAGAAGAGACATTAAAGTTAATTCATAAAGATGAGGTTGAATTAATAGTTGTAGATCATTACAGTATTGACAATAGATGGGAAAAAAAACTTCGCCCAAATTCTAAAAAAATTATGGTTATAGACGATTTGGCTGATCGAAGCCATGACTGCGATATTCTATTAGATCAAAATCTTATAAAAAATTATGAATCACGATATGATAATCTTATACCTATAAAATGTACTACATTACTTGGACCAAAATATGCGTTGCTACAAGATGAATATCAGCGATTACATAAATATTCAAAACCAAGAATTAGAAATATAAAGCGTATATTGATTTTTTTTGGCGGTTCAGATCAGAATAATTTAACTGGATTAACTCTATCAACATTTTTGAAATTAAATAGACCTGATATCAAACTTGATATTGTGTTAGACTCGAGGTGTAAATATAAAAACGAAATTCAGGCGATGATAAACCAACGTTCAAATATTGCCATGTACAACAACCTTCCAAGCCTTGCATACTTAATGCATAAAGCCGATTTATCAGTAGGCGCAGGAGGTTCGACAACATGGGAACGCTGTTGTCTTGGAGTACCAGCAATATTAATTGTAACGGGATTAAATCAAGAGAAGATAGCTGCATGCATGAAATCCAATGGAGCGGCATTAATTTTGAAACCAAACACTGATCTTGAAAAAAATATACTAGAGGCTCTTAGATATGTTTTAGACGATAAAGATTTGCATTATCAGATGAGTAAAAAAGCATTTTCAATTTGTGATGGAAAAGGTATTAATAGAGTTATTAAAAAAATGATATGACCATTCAAAATTCTCAATTTGTAATAAATGGCCGAGAAATAGGGGGCAATGAGCCACCATATTGTATTGCAGAAGTAGGCATCAATCATAATGGCTCATTAGATCAAGCAAAAAAAATGATGGACGTTGCAAAAAAAGCGGGTGCTGATGCAGTAAAATTTCAAACTTTTAAAGCAGAGGAGTTTTGCGGTGATCCAAATCAAATGTTTACATATAAATCAAATGGAAAAGAAGTTACGGAACCGATGCTCGATATGTTTAAGCGTTATGAACTACCAGAAAAAAATTGGAGAGAAATAAAAGACTATTCTGATAAAATTGGCATAACTTTCTTTTCAACGCCTCAAAATATAAGTGACCTTCATATACTTCAGAAGATCGGAGTACCTGCTATTAAAATTGGCTCTGATGATTTTACAAATCTCCCTCTAATAAGTGATTATAAAACTACCGGATTACCAATTATTTTATCTTGTGGAATGAGCAACTTATCAGAAGTTCAACTAGCTTTAGAAGCGGCAGGATGGTCCAAGAATTATCCGGTCGCTTTGCTTTTATGTACGTCACAATATCCGACCCCTCCAGAGGATGTAAATATTTTAAAACTTAAAACATTGCAAAACTCTTTCCCTGGTTTATTGACTGGTTTTTCCGATCATACGCAGGGTTTTCTTGCAGCATCTTTAGCAGTTAGCCTTGGTGCAAAGATCTTTGAAAAGCATTTTACATTAGACAAAAAATTTGAAGGACCAGACCATTGGTTTTCTGCAGACCCTAACGAATTAAATGAGTGGGTAAGAAATATTCGTGTTGCAAACGCAATGCTTGGAAAGTCAATAATTGAACCAACAAAAGCTGAACTAGAAAATAAAAAAGAATTTCAGAGAGTATTAGTGGCCTCATCAGACATAAATATAGGTGATATTTTTACTAAGTATAACATGGAAATGCGAAGAGTTTCTGGAGGCACAGGGCTGCAATCAAATATGTATTCTTATCTAATAGGACGAAAAGCATGGAAAAATTTTCGCAAGTTAGAACCTATCGAAATATGACCAAAAAAAAATTACACATATTACTAAATAAGATTATCGAGATTGAATACTGGACTAAAGCAAATGAAAAATGAACCTAACAAGGAAGTTCTGCAAAAATGGTTTTCTGAACTCACCGATTTTCAATCAAACCGTTTTCATCCACTTGTTTGGATAGTTGGTAATCCAGAGATTGGTAAAAATGTATACATTGGTGGTTTCTCTGAGGTTAATGCAAAAAATGCTCGAGTTAGAATTGGAAATAATTGTGACATAGCATCATTTGTGTCAATTAATACAGCAGACTCTCACTTAAAATGTATACAAGTTTCTGACGAAGTAGATAGAAAAGATATTACGATAGAGAACCATGTATTCATTGGATCACATGTAGTAATTAAAGGTGGGGCGCATATTGGTCATCATTCTGTCATTGCCGCAGGTTCAATAGTTGGAAATGTTTGCGTGCCATCTTACTCTTTGGTTGTTGGAAATCCAGCAACAATAAAACCAGGTTATTATTTGAATAAAAAGAAATGATACCACATAATAAACCATTTCTGGGTGAAGAAGAAATTAACGTAGCTAAACGAGTAATTTCTTCGGGACTCATATCCCAAGGTTCTGAAGTTACTGAATTTGAAGATGATCTATGTAAATTTTTTGATCTTCCTCAGGGCCATGTTGTAGTAGTTTCTAGTGGCTCTTCCGCTTTATATCTTGCGCTTTGGTCATTAGATGGAAGAAATAAGCGTGTAGGAGTTCCAGTTTTCTCATGTGCTTCTTTGAGAAATGCTACTGGATTGATAGGAGCAAAAAACATATTTCTAGACTGTGATAATAATAGTCCAAACTTAAATATAAAGCATGTTGAGCAAAAAAATGTTGAAATTTTAATGGCACCATCAATGTTTGGTATTCCAATAGAGCTTCCAAGCAAGCGAAATTATATGGTTATTGAAGATCTTGCGCAATCAATGGGAGCAGAAGTTGATGGAAAGCGCATTGGTTTGAGAGGAGATATTGGAATATGCTCTTTTTATGCGACAAAAATGATTACTAGTGGGGGACAGGGTGGTGCTGTAATCTCAAGAAATAAAAAACTGATAGATAATATCAGAGACTACAGAGAGTTTGATAATCGCGAAGACAGTAAGCTTAGATTTAATTTTCAAATGACAGATTTACAGGCTGCAATAGGTCGAGTGCAACTAAAAAAATTGCCCTCTTTTATTAACCAACGAGAAAAATGGTTTAAAATTTATAAGGATATTGGATTAAACTTAATAGATACAAAATTCAAGAATCATAAGCCAGTAAGATATCGTATTGTTCACAAGTGTGATAATCCAAGAAATATAATTAATGCTTTAGCTAAAGAAGGAATAAAGGCCATAATACCAATAGAGGCATGGGAGCTACTTGACCAGCCAAAAAAATATTTGTCTGCACATTCGCTTACATGTAGTACAGTTTCTTTACCCGCTCATTTAAATTTGGAAGAAAAGGATATAATGCGAATTGGTGGTATAATAAAAAATATCGTTAAATCATAACAAAATAAATACAAAAATAGATAAAATGACAAATCCAACCAAAGAAATACTCGATAACGGTCTTTATATTTTTAAAGAGTTATTAGACAAGAACAGTATAGAAAGTATTTTTAAAAAAATTATAAATAAAAGAGAGTTCAGTTCTTCATTGTTTCAAACTGAAGAAGAATATCAATTAGAAAGAAGTCATTTAAAACACAATCCAACAAAAACTTTTAATTTTCTTAATCAATTTGATGAAGATCTAAAATTCATTCAGCAAAATGATGAAATAAATAAATTAATTACGGAACTTTTAGGTGATGATTATGAAATTGTAATTAGAAAAGCTGTTTGTGGAGTACCATCTTCATGGTTGCCCAAGTGGGTAAAGGCAAAAATAAAAGGTGTTAATGTGCCAAATTTAGGACCTTACATAAAAGATAAATTTAGAGATATTACATATTTTAGAGGAATAGATTTTCATCAGGACATAATCGACTGGCCGAAAGGAAAAACCGACTTAGATCCATCAACCTTTATGACGCTCTATGTTTATATACATGAGGTAGGCAAAAGGGACTCCCCTTTGCATCTACTAGAAAATAGCCACAAACTTGGAGCAACGCTATTTCCTCACAAATTGAAAAAAATTAAAAATAATATCTGGCTATATGAGAATGGAAAAGGTGATAAGGTTGAATGCAAAGAGCGTGTTTTAACAGGTAAGCCGGGATATGCAGCCATCTGGCATAATTGTACATTACATGGAACTCAACCTGTTGAAAATGAATCAGATAAATTTAGAATTTCACTAAGATATTTGATAGGAAAATCAAAAAAAAACTTTCATCAGACATATATTGATCAAATTAACTCAAATATAAATGGTGAACTTGAACCAATTAAAACTAGACAAGATCTTGATGAATTAGGAAAACCTATATTGAAGGAGAAAGTTAATTTAAAAAATGAAAAAAATTAAGATCTTTTAAACTATAATTTAAACTACTTAATTTTTAATTAAATCTTATAGGAGCATTATTGATTTTAACTGCACATCAACCAACTTATTTACCGTGGCTTGGAACATTTCATAAAATATTATTAGCAGATGAATTTTGTTTTTTTGATATAGCTCAATACCAAAAAAAGGAATGGGATAATAGAAATAAAATTTATTCACATAATGGTGAGTTAATGCTTAGTGTTCCAACCAAATCAAAAAACCATTTTAATAAATCCATTGGTGAGATAGAAATAAAAAATGAAACTAATTGGGCAAGTAAACACTTTAAGTCTATTTGTTTAAACTATAAGAACCATCCTTTTTTTGAAAATCATAAATCTTTTTTAGAGGATATGTATCTAAATAAAAAATGGGAAAAGCTTATTGATTTAAATATTTTTTTTTACAAATATATTCTTGAATTACTTGATAAAGATATGAAAATTGTTATGGCAAGTGATTTTAACCTTCAAGGTCAAAAAAGTGATTTAGTCTTAGATATGTGCATCAAATTGAAAGCCACTAAGTACATATTTGGTGGTGAAGGTCAAAATTATGCTGATAAGGAATCTTTCAGGAATGCAAATATAGACTTGATATTTCAAGACTATAAGCATCCCATCTATTCACAAAAAGGAAATAAAAAAAATTTTATGTCACATTTGTCCATATTAGATTTAATAATGAATTATGATAATAATGATTTAAAGTGTATAATACTAAATAATAATTTAACAATTTAGGTACTAAAATGTTTGATAAATCAAAATGTTCAACAGAAAAAAAATTAAAAAATTTTTCTAAATATGTAAAAAGACAACATATTGCAAGATTTATGGTTCAGTACGAAATTTTTAAAAGACAACTAAATGTTATGGGTAGTATTATAGAGTGCGGTGTCCATCATGGAGGTGGCGTAATGGCATGGGCTAAAATATCGAGTGTTTTGGAGCCCTATAATTATAAAAAAAAGATTATCGGATTTGATACTTTTAAAGGATTTCCATCTGTTGCTGAGATTGATAATTCTGAAACAGGTATGTTTGCTGAAGATTATAATACATATGACGAATTACAAGAGTGTATTGCAGAATATAATGAGAACAGATTTCTTAATAATATCGATAAAATAGAATTGGTTAAGGGGGATGCAAATATAACTATTCCTAAATACATTGAAAACAATAAGCATCTTTTAATATCACTTTTATATTTGGACTTTGATATTTATGAGCCAACGAAAACGGCACTTGAAAATTTTCTACCAAGAATGAGCAAAGGCTCTATTGTCGCTTTTGATGAATTACATGCAGAAAACTGGAAAGGAGAGACAGTAGCAATGTTGGAAAGTCTGAATATTCGAGATTTTAAAATTGAAAATTTCTCTTTTGAACCCAATATATCTTTTATACAATTATAATTCAAAAGTGAGCATGATATAAACATCAAGTATAGATTTTTTCATGGTTACCTCAAAAGATATTGAAACTAAACTTCTTCTAATTGAAAGAAAAAGACTGTATAACTTGCTCGAAAAAGACAGGCCTGATAAAAATTTTGGAGATATAGAATTAATTAATTTTGGCGTCACTTGCTCAAAATATTCACTTGAAACTAAGGATTGGCGCTTCCTAAATCTAGCCTTAAAAATTTTGGATTCAAAGAACGTGTCTGCTGAAAAGTTCATTTTAAGGCAAGAAGTTGAGATAAGTCTAAATGTTTTAAAAGAAAGTATCTAATGAACATTGTTATTGTTTCACAAAAACCAATTCAGTCATTAAATTTAATATATTTGTTAGGTGGTATAGATGTATTCCCATCAGCAGTGGTAATCGTGAAACCAAGTCAAAATAACATTACAAAACAATTACTAAACGAATATTCAGTATCTACGGTTAATACTCTAAAACTGCAATGTGATAATTTAAAAATTCCATTATATAAAGTTGATAATGTAACATCTGATAAAACAATAAATCTTTTGAAAACACTTAGTATTGATTTAATTTTACTTGTCGTCTTGGATGTGATTGTGAAGGACAAATTTTTAAGAACTTCAAAATATGGTGTTATTTCATCTCATGGAGGTAACTTACCTCACTATAGGGGTGATGATTGTTTAAGATGGGCTGTGCTTAATAAAGAAAATGAAATCGGAATCTCTACTATAATGCTTAATTCTGGTGTAGATACTGGCGACATAATATCAACTTATTTAATAAATTTAGAAAACGAATTACCTTGTGATATAGAGCATTTAGGTAAAAAGCTATATTATCATAAAAAGCTCCATTCTTACTTGAGTCCAATAAAACAATTGATAAAAACAAAAAAAATAGAAGTAAAAAAACAAAAAATTTCTGAAGGTAAACAATATTTTTCTATGCACAAAGAGTTATCAGAGATTGTAGATAAAATTTTACTTAAAGAAGATATTAATTCTTAGGCTAAAATGATTGCTTTTTTTATTATTTTTTTAAAAAATGCAAATATAATATGTTAAAGTGAACTTTAAAATAATTAAAATAAAATTATTGGCTCATTCTAAATGAAAAAAAAAATTATAATTGTTGCAGCTCATCCCGATGATGAAGTTTTAGGATGTGCTGGTACAATTGCAAAACATGTTGCTCAGGGTGATATAGTTCATTCAGTTTTTATGACAGACGGTGTAAACGCACGTCCTAATTCATCAGATGCAAAACTAAAGCGAAGATTAAAAGCCTCAAAATTAGTCAAAGACTTACTTGGTATTTCTTCTACTTATAATTTAAATTTTCCAGACAATTCTATGGATAGTGTTCCACTCCTTGACATTGTAAAAAAGCTTGAAGCAATTATCTTTAAAATAAAACCATCAGTCATTTATACTCATAGCCACTGCGATTTAAATATTGATCATCAATTAACTCATGCTGCTGTGATGACAGCTTGTCGACCTACTCCAAAAACTAGTATTCGTGAAATTTATGGTTTTGAAGTTTTATCAAGCACTGAGTGGTCAGCGACCAAAAAGTTTATATTTGAGCCTTCTTTCTTTGTAGATATTACTAAATACCAAGCAATCAAAATTAAAGCATTAAAAATTTACAAAGAAGAAATGCGACCCGCTCCACATTCACGAAGCATAAAACACGCAAAAGCACTTGCACAACATCGAGGTTATACTGTTGGTTTTGAAATGGCTGAAGCATTTGAAGTATATCGAATTCTTGACTAGGTTATAAGAATTTTAATATAATTTTTATAAAAATTAATCTGTATAATTACACAAATTTTAAAAAATTAATATCTTACATCTATGTTAAAAAAAAATTGGATGATCTTTAAAGATACCAAAATACTTTCTGAGCATTTAGTTGAGGACATTTTATCTATTGCAGATGAATCTATAAAAAAAAATAGCAAATTTTCAATTGTTTTAGCTGGAGGAAATAGTTTTCTAGATTCATATAAAATTTTGAGAGAGTCCAATTCTGATTGGATGAAATGGCATGTTTATATCGGTGATGAAAGATGCTTACCTATAAATGATAGAAAAAGAAATGATAAAATCATTAATGATATCTGGTTAAATAATGACAAAATACCAAAAAAAAATATAAACTTTATCAAAGCTGAATTAGGCATAAAAAATGCGGTTCAGCAATATGAGACTATTTTAAACAATATAACTAGTTTTGATTTAGTTTTGTTGGGAATGGGAGATGATGGTCACACCGCATCATTATTTCCAAATCATTCTTATGATCAAGACAAAAGTGTTGTGGCTGAATACAATTCACCTAAATATCCCAAAGAAAGAATAAGTTTATCTTATTCAAGGTTAAACAATTCTAAAAATGTCTTTAAATTAGTTTGTGGAAGGTCAAAATCAAAGGCACTAGGATTATGGATAAATAATGTAGAGTTGCCAATCAATCAGATCTACGGGAACTTTGAAAAAGTTTATATATGTGATGATGCGTTAATGAGCATTTCTTAAATTAGCAAGAGCGTAAAGTTTAAATCGCCATTTAAATTAATGTGCCTTTTTATAGCTTATGCTAGAAATTTTTTGTATTTAGAGTATTGTATATGTTCTTTTTTAAACTAAAAAATATTAATTCTAAATATAAATAGGAATTTATAAAAGTTGAAAGTTTTAATTACCACTGTTCCATTTGGAGAAAAAGATAAATTACCTTTAGATTTACTTGATCAAAATAATATTGAATACCAAATAAATCCATCCAACAAAAAGCCAACTGAGGAAGAATTAATACTAATGGCAGCGGACTTTGATGTTATTATCGCAGGTACTGAAAAAATATCAGAAAAAGTTATGAATAAGACAACGAATTTAAAGTTTATTTCTCGTGTCGGAATTGGTCTTGATGGAATTGATTTAATCACAGCAGAAAAAAAAGGAATTAAAGTCTCTTACACACCAGATGTTCCTGCTCCTGCAATTGCTGAATTAACCATTGGAATGATGCTTACTTTATTGCGTTCAATACATGTTTCTAATACAAGAATGCACAATGGCGAATGGCACCGGATTTTTGGTAGACGCTTATCAAATGTTACTATTGGTCTTATTGGCGTTGGACGTGTTGGTGTGCGTGTTATAAATCACTTACAAGGCTTTGACTCTCCAAAAATTTTAGCAAATGATTTATCAGAGTCAGTAAAAAAATTAGAACTTCCTGTTGAATGGGTAGAAAAGAAAAGAATTTTTAAAGAAGCAGATGTAATAACCTTACATCTTCCCCTGACGGACCAAACTAAAAATTTAATACAAAAAAAACATTTAATGTTAATGAAGAAAGATGCAATCATTATAAACACCTCTCGTGGAGGAATTATTAACGAAAAAGATCTTTATAATGTTATGAAATCAGGTCATTTAAGTGGTGCCGCTGTTGATGTTTATGAAAAGGAGCCATATACTGGACCTCTAAAAAAAATAGAAAGATGCTTAATGACTTCACATATGGGATCTATGTCAATTGATTGTAGAACCAAAATGGAGATTGAAGCTACAAAAGAAGTCGTCAGATTCATAAGCGGTGAAACGTTAAAAAGTGAAGTACCAAAAGAAGAGTATGATATTCAAGGAAAATGCTTGTGAGTAGAGCATCAAAAAATATTTTAGTAATAGGCGGCTCAGGATTTATTGGTAGCCACACTGCAGATGCTCTTAGCAGAAAAGGACACAAAGTCACTATTCTAGATAAAGTTTCATCACCTTGGCTAAAAAAAGACCAGAAAATGATAATTGGAAATATGATGGATCAAGACATTTTAAACTCATCAATGAAAGATATTGACTACATTTACTATTTTGCAGGCATCGCTGACATTGAAGAGGCAAAGTCTGATCCATATGAAACTATCGAATTAAACATTATGGGACTAACTAAAGCCTTAGGTGCAGCGGTAAAAAATAATATTAAAAAATTTATTTATGCATCAACAATGTATGTTTATAGTTCACATGGATCTTTTTATAGGGCAAGCAAACAAGCAGCTGAAATTATTATAGAAACTTATCAAGAAACTTATGGAATAGAATTTGTTTTCTTGCGGTATGGATCTTTATATGGTCCAAGATCACAAGACTGGAATGGGATAAGAGGTTTTGCCAAACAAGTTATAGAAAAAGGATTTTTAGAGTACTCAGGCAATGGCTCTGAAGTAAGAGAATATATACATGCTTTGGATGCAGCAGAATTAAGTGTTAACGTGTTGCATGACTCATATAAAAATAGGGCTATAACTATAACTGGTCAGCAATCAATAAAAGTATCAGATATGCTGGCTATTATATTTGAGATAGAAGGTAAAGAGGTAGATATTAGGTATTTAGAAAAAAATAATAATGCGTCCCACTATGGAATTACGCCTTACCGATATACTCCAAAGCCATCAATGAAATTAACTCCAGTAGAATTTTTTGATTTAGGACAAGGAATATTAAATATCATTGAGGAAATTCATAATAATTCATAATATTTTATGAAACTTGACAGATTTAAAATGGTATTTTGGGACTTTGATGGAGTCATAAAAGAATCAGTTTCGGTAAAGACTGAGGCTTTTGTTGAATTATTTGCTCCATACGGTGACGATGTTTGTAATAAAGTTAGAAGCCATCATATAGAAAATGCTGGCATATCTAGATTTGATAAGATTCCATTATATCTGAAATGGTCTGGTATAGAGCCTACGAACATAAGAATCGATAACGCATGTTCTCAATTTAATCGTATAGTAAAAAATAAAGTTATAAATTCTGATTGGGTCCCAGGCGTTGAGACATTTCTTCATCAAAATAAAAAAAAAATTTCTTTTATAATTGTTTCAGCTACGCCTCAAGATGAGCTAGTCGAAATTTGTCAGTCACTTAATATTTATAACTGTTTTTTAAAAATTTATGGATCACCAACAGCAAAATCCAGTGCTATAAGAGATTGTATGCTTGAATTTGATATTTCACATGAAAAATGTCTTATGATAGGTGACGCAAAGGCTGATATTCATGCAGCAAAAGAAAATAATATAAAGTTTATTCTGCGTAGACATCAATACAATCAAAATTTGAAAATAGCATCTGACGACTTAGTGATACATGATTTTTATAATATTTAAGATTTGCACTTAGGGTATATTTATGGAAATAATTATCGCGCAATCTGTAAATAATTTTGACACCCTAGAAAAACACCTTTCTAAGACTACTGATATTTTAGTATTCGAACAAAGCATAATGATATTATTGGAAAAGAAGGGCATTAAGTATAAGGTAATTGAAGATTTTTATTCTAAAGACCAATTTTACGTAGATGTTGGCATATACCGAAAAAAAGTAGAATATTTTTTGAGTCAACTTGATAAAAAATCTGAGAAGATTGCCGGTTTTCCCTATGCCTTTAGTGGTAATGAACATTATTTATCAACATGGTTTGACGACTTAATGTATTTAGAAAAACTAATTCAAATTATGAACTCAAGATATGAAAAAATGTATCTATACGCACCACACAAACCTGAACCAATATCAGGTAATAAGATTATTTTCTCAAAATTAAATTCCCGTAGGATTAATGGCACTGTTTCATTTCCGTTAGAAAGACTGGGTAACAGAATAATTCAATTAATATATAATTCGATACAAGTACACTTTTTAGCAGATAAAAGCGATCAATATGCAGATATTCCAATTAGATTTAAGGTTAGTCATTTTTTTTATAGATTAAGAAATTATTGTGATAGAAAACTGAATTTTAATAATTTAAATAAGAAGAATCATTCAAAAAAATTAAATAAAAAGATATATCTTATTCAAGATACATATGAAGTAACCTTATTAAAAAATTATTTACCTAAGCTTAATTTTTTAAATCCAATTACACAATTAAGGCAAGACATTGAGCTTGAAAAACCCGTAATTATATCTGATGACTCAATTAAAAATATTATAAAAAATTTTGTTCAGGACCATTTCTTCTATCTAAATACATACATTGATTTATTGATCAATTCATACCATAAAGAAGTTGTAGGCAGATTAAGTTCTTTTAATAAACAATTCAAACTCTTAATTAAAAAAGATAAGCCTGATCTTTTTTTACTTGGAGCGGGAACCAGAGACGTATTTGATACTGCTTGTTGTTATTTTGCTAACTATAATAGTATTCCAATAATAGTATTTCAGCATGGAGGAACTAGGTTATTTAGTGATAAGGCTTATGATGAGAGTTTAGAATATAACAAAAGAGTATCAAAAACATTAATTGTTCATTCTAAAAAAGATGTAGAAAAATTTCAGAGCAATAAAACCAAGGTACTTTGTATGGGTTCTATTCAGCAATACGAAAATAATCAGCTCTTAAATAAAAATCCAACCAAAGATATTTTTCTTTGTCTTGGTCCAGATGTAAATTTTTCATTTAGACATTTGCTTGAATATTATAGTACAGATAAAAAGCATCAACAATCTATTGAGATTATTTCAACTATTGAGGAGGCCTTATTATCAGTTGATATAAAATTGCATCCTCAAGGAGAAAGAAGCAGTCTAAATAATTATCTAAATATTATTAAAGATAAGCAATATAATCATACTAAAATTATTTACGGCCGTTCAGCTGAAACTGTATTAAGTGATTATAAACTTATTATAATTGATTTCATTGCTTCAGCAGTTCGTAAACATATATTTAGTCTAAAAATTCCGGTAATACTCTACGACCGTGATTTTGATAAAATGAGAGTTAGCAAAAAAGTTTTATCTGATCTTAGTAATAGGTGCTATATTGCAAGAAATAAAGATGAATTACTTGATTTTTTAAATAGGTATAAAGATGGAAAATTGCCAACAAAATGGAGTGAGAGCATTATTGATAATTATATTTATCCAATAGAAAAAGGGAATCCTGGGAGAAATATAACGAAATACATAGAGAGTTTATTAAATGATAATTATTGAAATATTGAATGTCTAAAGAAATAGTGGGCTTAATCCCCGTCAAAGGTTCCTCAGAAAGAGTAGCAATGAAAAACCTTAGAAAATTTGGTGACACATCATTGTTTGAATTAAAACTATCACAGCTTTCAAAGGCTCGTGGATTTAGAAAGATTATAGTATCTTCGGAGAGTAAAAAAATCTTATCGATTGCTGAGGAAAAAGGCTTTTCTATTCATGAACGTAACCCTAAGTATTCAACAAATGATATTCCTATGAGCGATGTTTACTCGTTCATAGCATCTGAAATTGAGGGAGAAAATATTGCATGGATAAATGTTACAAATCCATTAGCCGACACTAATCTATATACAGAAGCTGCAAGAATATACAATGAAATGGATAATAATTTTGATTGTCTCCTTAGCGCTACTAATTTGCAAGAAAATGTATTTTATAATGGTGTTCCAGTGAATTTTTCACCATCACCTTGGCCTCGATCACAAGACCTAAATGGTCTTTGCTCTTTACCATTTGTAATAAATATTCTTAATAGGCAAGATATGATTACTTGGGGCTCTTGTGTCGGAAAATCACCATATTTCTATTATCTTAATAAACTTGATTCATGGGATATTGATACTCAGGAAGACTTCGATTTTTGTGAGATGATTTATAATAAAAAAAGAATTTCTACAAAAAAATAATTAATTTATAAAATGATTGAGAATAATATAGATTTAATAAATTATTCTCATAATAGAAAATCACATTACAAAACTACTGCTGATGAAATATACAATTTAATTAATAAATTTACTGATCAAAAAGAATTAGAAGACTTATACAATTATTTTAATGATAAATATAATTTGCCTAAAAGTGTCATTAGACAATCAATACGACAATATTTAGCTCGTTCATATTTATTTAAAAGTGGTAAATTTAAAAGAAATTTAAAAATAGAAAATTTTAAAAAATATACATTTAAATACACTGCCTTATTTTATGCTTTATTTTTTGTAAGGACTCGAGATAAGAAAAAAAATTATAAGTTAATAATTGATAATATCACATCACCCTTGGAATTAAAAAGATTCGATAAATTAATAAATTTAATAGGTAAAGATAATGTACTATGTGTAACCCGTGATGAAAATTTACAAAAACAATTTAATCAATATGCACATTATAATAAAAAAATTTTTAGAAATATAAATTTTGTAGATTTATTTAGGTCTATATTTAATGAATTTATATCAGGAATTTGGCTTGTAAAAAAAATATCGACTAAAGTAAATGTAAATTTATTACCTATAACTCTAAATATTTTACAAAGTTATCTTACTTTTAAATCATTATTTGAAATGAACAAGGCTAAATTTTTAATACAGGGAAAACATTATAATAGTGAGCCTATAAAAAATTATTTATTTAAAAGATCAGGGGGGAATGCTTCAACCTCAATACAGAAAAATATAATTCAATTAGACCCAATTTTCTTCTACGTTGATCTAGATATTTTATTTTCTTTAGGAGACGGCGGTTGTGAAAGACTTCGTGAGTATGGAGGACGTGTCGACTTCATTCAACCCGTAGGTTCACTATTTATGGAGTATTCTTGGTTTAGTAAGAAAACGAAGATTAATAAAAAATATGATATTGCTGTTATTGGCATTAACACTTCTAATGCATATGAAAGATTAGATTCATACAACGAATTTATGGATGATGTTTATTCAATATACCGTTGGGTTGCTAAATTAAGTTTAGAGAAACCAGAATACGAAATTGCAGTGATTCACCACGCAAGCGCTGGAGAAGATAAAGTCGAAAAGGCGATATTGTCTGGTTCTAACGTAAAAGTACTAGATAAAAATGATAACAGTTATGAAATAGCTTTTTCATCTAAAATGGCTCTTACTTATGGATCAACAATGGGATATGAATTAAACTCTCATAATTTGCCAACTTTTTTTATTGACCCAGGAGATCGATGTTCATTTTTACCAGAAAGAGGTAACCATTGTTTTGATAAATTAAGGATCAACTCTTATGATAAATTAAAATCAATAGTAAAAGATATAATTAATAAAAAAGAAGCCTATACTGTTTCTAAGGAAAATACTAATAATTTATGTTTAGATAGTTCTGATGTCTCAAATAAAATTTATAATCATTTTAAAATTGAAAATACTATTTAATCTATGCTTGAAAAAATAAAGCTTAATTTATTTAAATTAAAATCAAAAAATGATTTAGAAAGTATATATCGCTTCTTTAAAAAAAGCACCCGAAAATGGTTTGATAAAAATCAAAATCCTCGAAAAGAGTTCTTTCATGTTAGGGGATGTCTTTTATGTAAAAGTAAGTCGAGTCAAGAAGTATATAAGATAGATGGCTTTACGTATCATGAATGTCTATCTTGTATGTCTATATATACCAAACCTCATTTACGTGAAGTTGTTTTAGATAATTTATACAGCGATGGAACATATCAGGTGTATCAGGATAAGTTAGTAAAAAAGGGAAAAAAAATAAGAAAAGAAATTCTTGAAGAGAGAAAGTATTTACAGATTAAACAATTTTTATCAAAAAAAACTCCTAAGTTGCTTGATATTGGCTGTGGAAGTGGCACATTTTTAGATATTTGTAAACAAAATGGTTGGCATGTTGAAGGTGTGGACCCTTCTCCAACAGTAAAGCAGACGGTATTTGAAAATTACAGTATTAAAGTTCATCAAGGAGACTTTAATCAAATGAAATTTAATAAAAGCTTTGATGTTATTACTCTATGGGGTGTACTAGAGCATGTAGCTGATCCAATTGCTATGATGAAAAGAGTAAAAGCGTCTTTAAAAAGAAATGGCATGGTTATTTTTGAAGTCCCCTCAGCTAATTGTTTTATTAGTGAGTATTTAAGAAAGTATAATTTTTCTCCTACGAGATATATTGAAAGTGGACGTCATAATATTTTCTTTTCTATAGAAGCTATTAGAGAGATTTCAAAAAATTTAGAGTTAAAGATAGAATATATAGAAACAAATGGACTTGACGTTCAGACTATATTGATGAAAGAATTCGATAATAAGATCACTGATAAAATTTTAAATATGCAAGATGTTTTAAATGATTTATTGCTTGGTGATCACTATCGAGTATTTTTGAGGAATTAAGATTTAGGTTTTATTAAATTAATTATATTCATTTTTTATGAAAATTAGTAGAAGAAAATTTATAATCTCGACCTTTGCAACTCTAACAGTAGGACTTACTGCATTTATAGGACTTAAATATAAAAACATAAACAAATTAAGTTTATTTTTATCTAATTATGAAAATATTTTTCCTGGAGAATTTTCTTTTGATATAAAATATAAATATAACTTAAGTGATGAAGCTATATTGTTTGAGAGAAAAGTAGAGTTGATGCTGGATAATATTGGATTAGAGCAGACGATATTTAATATAAATCAAAATATAAAAGAAGATTATCAATCAGGCAATCTTAAGATATTTAACAGATGGATTGTTTCAGAGATAGAGTCTTATATCTTAGAACTTAGAAGAAAAAATGTTTAGGGACTTAAAAGATTTTTCTTCCAAAACAATTTTAAACTATGATATTTGTATTGTCGGTTCTGGTCCTGCAGGATTAAGTGTAGCAAAAAAACTGTTGGGTACAGAATATAGAGTTGCTATTCTTGAGTCGGGCGGATTAGAGCCAGAATCTAAATATCAGGAATTAAATGAGGGTAAAAATTCTGGGCCTCGCTTTCTATCACTTGATGGCGCTAGGCTTAGATGTTTTGGTGGTGCAGGTAAATTATGGGCTGGCCATTGTGCCCCTTTTGAAGATGATGAATTTGAAACAAAATCATTTATGCCTTTAAGTGGCTGGCCAATCTCTTCTGATGATTTAAATATTTATTATAAACAAGCTGCAAGTATGTTGGGAATATCACATGAAAAATTTTTCAATGATGACTATTTGGGAAAAACTTTAAAAGAAAAAAGTTTTAAAGAGTTTAAAAGAAAAAATTCATTTTTGACATCTACAGTTAAACAAATTTCTAGTTCAAAGAACAGAGATTTTGCTGAAAAGTACAAACTAGATTTTAAGGCCTCAACGAATACAGATGTTATTTTTCATTCAACTGTAACAGAAATAAATTTATTTAATGATGGCAAAGATGTTGAAAGTGTTACAATTGCTGATCTTGATGACAATAATGCTATAGTTAAATCTAAAATATTTGTATTGGCTTGTGGAGCTTTAGAAAACTCCCGTATCTTATTATCCTCAAATAAATATTACAAAGATGGGATCGGAAATTCTTACGGCCTCGTTGGATCTTATTTTATGAGTCACCCAGGAGTTCTCAATGTTGCAAGAATTTATAAAACAGATAATAAGACGTGCATATCTAAAACAAAGCAACTTAGTACTCATAAAGTTTTTTTTGAAGTTTCTTCAAATGAAAGATATAAATCAAATATTTTAAGACACTCCTTATCTATTAAAGTTAATGATAATAAAGCTAGGGAGATGATTGATTTTTTTAAAAATAGAAGTAGTTGTAAAGCAGAAGGACTTCAAGAAATACCACTTGTTTGGGATGTAGATGTCGGACTTGAGCAGCCTCCAAGATCAAAAAATAAATTAATACTCGATACAAACAAAGATGCTTTAGGAATGAGAAAAATTAATATGTTTTGGGAAAATTTAAGTGAAATTGAAAAAGATACTGTTGTTAAGTCGGTGAAAATTATGGCGCGCGAGCTAGGAATTTTAGGTACTGGTAAAATTAGATTCAAAAAAGAATTATTAAACGGAGAGTCATATAATTTTGAAGATTCAATTAATCATCATATTGGCACAACTCGAATGTCAGATAGCCCAAAAACAGGAGTTGTCGATAGAAATTGTAAAGTCTTTGGATTATCAAACCTCTACATTGCTAGTAGTTCAGTTTTTGCCACTTCTTCAGTTGTAAATCCAACTTATACTATTATTGCCTTATCTTTAAGATTAGGTCAGCATATTAAGAATATTAAATTATGATAAACACCGAACATTTTTTTAAAAATCTAATCAAAAATGATATTAGATTTTTTTCTGGAGTACCCGACTCATTATTAAAAAACATTTGTGCTTATATTTCAGATAATTCTGATAAAAATAATCATATTATTACTGCAAATGAGGGCAATGCTTTAGCGCTTGGGATTGGTTATTATTTAGCAAGTGGAAAAATACCACTTGTATATATGCAGAATTCTGGACTTGGAAATATTGTAAATCCATTACTGTCTTTAGCGGATCCTGATGTTTACTCTATTCCAATGTTATTGATGATTGGATGGAGAGGCCAACCTGATTTAAAGGATGAACCTCAACATAAAAAACAAGGTAAAGTAACACTCAATATGTTGGAAGTAATGGAAGTTCCTTATCAAATTTTATCCCCTGACACAACAGATGACCAAGCTGAAAATATTATTCAGAATGCTAGTAAAGAAGCTCTTAAAAATAATATGCCTTATGCAATTGTTGTTCAAAAAGATAGTTTCTCAGAATATAAAATTAAAAATGACAATATATCTGACTTTAACATATTTAGAGAAGAAGCGATTAAAACTATAGTAAACAATTTAGATGACAATGATATCATAATATCCACAACTGGCGTAGCCTCAAGAGAACTATTCGAATATAGAGAAGAGCTAAAACATGGACATCATAGAGATTTTTTAACAGTTGGGGGTATGGGCCATGCCAGCCAAATTGCTCTAGGAATAGCACTACAAAGACCTAAAAGAAAAGTCATTTGTTTAGATGGTGATGGAGCTGTTTTAATGCACATGGGTTCTCTTGCAATAAATGGCAATGTTGATTGTAATAATTTTAGACATATTATGCTTAATAATGGTGTCCATGATTCTGTTGGGGGTCAGCCTACCGTTGGGCATGAAATAGACTTTCAAAGTATAGCAAAAGCCTGTAAGTATGATTTGATATTACATGCTGAAACGTGTGATGAAATTATAAAATGTATGAAAGATTTTAATATGTTTGAGGGTAAAGTATTTTTAGAAATTAAATTAAAAAAAGGTTTCCGTAAAAATTTAGGAAGACCTACCGTAAAACCAAAAAAGAATAAAGAAAACTTAATGAAATTTATAAAAGATATTCATCATGATTAAGAAGGTTTATGTTGGTATGAGTGCAGATTTAGTACATCCAGGCCATATGAATATACTTAAAGAGGCTGCAAAATTAGGTGATGTTACAGTCGGACTGTTAACTGATAAAGCAATAGCAAGCTATAAAAGACTTCCTTTTATGTCCTTCGAACATAGAAAAGAAGTTATTGAAAATATAAAAGGTGTTTCAAATGTTATTTCCCAAGATACCCTAGATTATAGACCCAATCTTAAGAATTTTAAACCTGACTTTGTAGTTCATGGCGATGATTGGAAAGAGGGAGTTCAGATAAAAACTAGGCAGCAAGTTATAGAAACACTTGCTGAATGGGGTGGTGAATTAATTGAAATTGAATACACAGAAGGTATCTCATCAACAAAATTGAACAATGTTTTGTCAGAAATTGGTACAACGGTTGAAGTAAGAAGAAATAGACTTAGAAGACTAATTCATGCAAAGCCTATTGTTCGTATTTTAGAGGCACATAATGCACTGAGCTCACTTATCGCAGAAAATACAATTGTTAAAAGTAACGGAGAAAACGTAAGTTTTGATGGGGTTTGGTCTAGCTCGTTAACAGACTCTACAGCGAGAGGTAAACCTGATATTGAAGCCATTGATATGACTTCTCGAATTAATTCTGTGAATGATATCTTTGAAGTAACCACTAAACCAATGATATTTGATGCAGATACTGGTGGTAAGATTGAACATTTTGAATTCAATGTTCGTAGTCTAGAGCGCGTAGGAGTCAGTGCAGTTGTGATTGAAGACAAGACAGGGCTTAAAAAGAATTCACTTCTTGGCAATGAAGTGAAGCAAACTCAAGAGAATATCGAGATCTTTTGTAACAAAATTAGTCGAGGTAAAGCAGCACAGCTAAGTGATGATTTTATGATCATTGCAAGGATCGAGTCATTAATTTTAGAGTCAGGTATGGAAGACGCGTTAACTCGTGCAGAAGCATATATAAAGGCTGGCGCTGATGGGATTATGATACATTCAAGGCATAAAGATCCTTCAGAAATAAAGGAATTCATGAAAAAGTTCAGAGCCATAGATCAAAATACACCTGTTGTAGTGGTTCCCACTAGCTTTAATTCTGTCACTATAGATGAATTTATTGAAATGGGTGTAAATATAGTCATCTCTGCAAACCATATGTTACGCGCTGCTTATCCAGCAATGTTAAAAGTTGCTAAATCGATTTTAAAAAATGGTAGAAGTTTTGAAGCTGAGCCAGATTGTATGTCTATTGAAGAAATTTTAGAAATTATCCCAGGTACTAAATAGTTGCAAAAAGCATATATTAATCAGGGTTTAGAAATCCTATCAAATATCTTTAATGAATTAAAGGTAGAAAATGTTTTTTTAATTGTTGGAAGCAATTCATTTAAATCAATTCAAAATATAATAAAGCCTTACATAGCAAAGATAAACTTAAAAACTTTTATTATTACCGACTCCAATGTTCAAACTATAATTTCTGGGTGTGAAAAAATAAAAAAATCTAATTCAGATTTAGTTATTGCTATTGGGGGAGGCAAAATTATTGATGCCGCAAAGTTAATTAGTACAAATGCATTTTCAAATGACAATTACGAAAATATAATAAAAGGAAATGAAGTCATAAAAAGTAAATTTCTACCTTTATTGGTTATGCCAACTACTGCAGGAACAGGAAGCGAAGCAACACATTTTAGTGTTGTATACCTTGATGAAAAAAAATACTCAGTTGCCAGTAAAAAATTATTACCAGAATACGTGATTGTTGATACTTCGCTGGTTCAGAAAATGCCAAGTTATCTTAAAGCATGTACATTATTCGATGCTTTTTCTCAAGCTATAGAGTCCTTTTGGTCTGTGAATTCAACTGCTCTAAGTAAAGAATATTCTAAAAGAGCAATTGAACTGATTAATGTCAATTTTCATAAATATTTAAATGGTGAATCTTCAATTTCAAGATATATTACTGAGGCTGCGTACTACTCAGGTATGGCAATAAATATATCTAAAACAACTCTACCGCACGCATTATCTTATTTTTTAACCATTAAATATAACATTCCACATGGACACGCTGTCGCTTTAACATTCGGTTTTATTGGAAAAATTAATTATAAATATGGAGATGAAAACCTTAAAAAGGTAATGATTGATATATGCAAACTATTAAATATTGAAATAAAAAATTTTGAAAAATATTGGTACAATTTAATGATAAAGAGTGGCTTAGAGACACGATTATCTAATTTAGGTGTAGATCGTAATGATTTGGGGCTAATTATTGATTCAGTGAATGTTGAGAGATTAAAAAATCATCCACTTAATATCGAAAGAAAAATTCTTATCGAAGAACTAAGTAAAAGATTTTAAAACTATGGAAGATTATAGAGCAATTAGAAGGCAAATTTATAGTGTTCAGTTTAAACGATGGAAGCACATACTAAACATAAAAGCCCCATACTCTCTAATGAAAGGTATCTACTACATAGAAACAGCTTCTTTATTTTTATTCTTGACGCAGAAAATAATAAAATCACCAAACTTTCTTACATTTCTTTATATTTTAACTGGTGTTGTTGGTGCATTCCTAATTATTTTAAGTCCTCAAAATTGTTTTTTTTATCTTGGATTATTTATGGTTTTTACAAAAGGAACTTTTGATTGGGCTGACGGGGCCCTGGCGCGTAGGTTAAACAAAACTTCATTCTTGGGCCATGCGCTGGACGTGTATGGGGCAAATATTTGTGATGCAGCGTTCAGAATGGCTTTTGTTTTTTATACTATTAATTATTACCCGGAGTATATGCTTTTATTTCCACTATTCGCCTTTGTACTTTTGATAACAAAATTTAATACGTTCTCTGATCTTCTTTATTACAAAAATATTAGCGATGACCACACATTAAAAGATAAAAAGAAAAATACCTTTGAGGAAAAAGTGAGGCAAGGAAAACTGATGAAAAAAGTAACAAAGCTATATCATATTTATACGTCCCTTTTAGACGAAAGAGCAAGAGGTACTGATTTTTTAATATTAATTTTATTAATCGATGGGATATCAAATATCGATATTACTTTTTTATTATTAATTTTATCAGCATTAATTTTTTTAAGAGCTATTGTACAATATGTTGCAACTACTTATTTGGCATTTCAAAATTATAAGAACTAAAAATGGATAAAAATTATTGGGATGAGTATTATAGACTGCACGGAGGAAATAAAGAAATTAGCGATCCAAGTAGTTTTGCAAAATTTATTTTAAAAAACTTTTTTTCTGAGAAGAAATTGAACATTGTAGAGCTTGGGTCTGGAAATGGGCGAGATGCGATTTTTTTTGCTTATAATGGCCATAATGTTATCGCTATTGATCAAAGTACAAATGTAATTAATATCCAAAAACAAAATTTAGAAAAAAAGATTGCAATGAACTTATACTCTAAGGCAAAAGATTTTGTTAAAGAAGATTATTCAAGATATGAACAAATAGATGCCTTCTATTCTAGATTTACTATTCATTCAATTTCGAAAAGTGACGAATTAAAATTACTTCCAAAAATTTATGATAATTTAGAAAAAAATGGTTTATTTTGCGTTGAAGTTAGAACAATTAATGATCCTCTTTATGGAATTGGAGAGTTTTGTGGTGAAAATACATTTGTGACCGACAATCATAGTCGAAGATTTATAGATACTAAAGTCTTTCGAAAACAAGTTTTAGATTTAGGTTTCAAAGAATTATATTTTATTGAGGAAAATAATCTATCAATTTATAAAAATGATAATCCAGTATTGATGAGAATAATTTTACAAAAATGACATTCGATAATAATTATATTTTTAAAACGGCTTTAAAAATATTAATTGATAATAAAATAAATTATTGGGTCTGCCATGGCACTCTATTAGGTATTATTCGCGATAATAAGTTACTTTCTTGGGATAGTGATATAGATTTTGCAGTGTGGGAGGATGAATACTCCAAAGAAGATGTACTTAAAATTTTTTTAAGTGATAATCGATTCAAAAGAGAGGTTATTATAGAGGAAATAAATAGCCTACACTTTTCAATAAATGAAAAGAGAGTAGATATTAATTTTTATACTAGAGATAAGGAGAAAGCATATATTAAATGGACAGCTTTACCTGAAGGCTTTTTTTTTAAACTTTATGACTTTGTATTAAAATTTCTTGCAAAAGAAAAAAGTTTTAAAAAGACAATCAAATCAAGTAATGGGAAACTTATAGAGCTTGGTAAACTACTAATTATAATTCCATTATTTTTTTTTAGACTTTTGCTGCCAAAATATTTTAAAAATAAATTAATAAAGGATTTTTATAAAAAACTTGATACTGTTGGATATAGCTTTCCTATTGAATTAATGAAATTTAAAGTGATAAAATTTTTGGAAATAGATATAATTGTGCCAGTTGAACCTGAAGATGTTTTGAAGTATACGTATGGGAACGATTGGAAAACACCAAAACAAAATTATGTATGGCATAAAGAGGCTAAGAATTTATTTAGACAAAGTCATTTTTAAAAATTATTACAATTAAAAGACTTTTTTTAAGAATTAATAGTTTATTGAGTAAATAAATAGTAATGAAAATTAAATAATTATGAAGGTATTAATACTAGCTGGAGGTTATGGAACTCGCCTTAGTGAAGAAACTGATATAAGACCTAAACCTATGGTTGAAGTAGGAAATAAACCAATACTATGGCACATTATGAAAACCTATTCACACTATGGAGTGAATGAATTCATTATCTTGCTGGGATATAAGGGATATTTTATTAAAGAATATTTTGCTAACTATATCTTACATCAAAGCGATGTAACTATAGATATGTCAAATGGCGATATACAAATGCATAACAAATCCTCTGAGCCATGGAAAGTAACCTTGCTTGATACTGGTATAAACGCAATGACTGGCGCTAGAATTAAAAAGGCCAAAGATTATGTTGGCAGTGAGTCTTTTATGCTCACCTACGGTGACGGTCTTGCTGATATTAATATTAAAGAAACACTAAAATTTCACGAAAAACATGGAAAATTTATGACTGTGACTTCGGCACAACCTGGAGGAAGGTTTGGTGCTCTTAACGTGGATAAAAGCAATCGGGTTATTGATTTTAGGGAAAAACCACGAGGAGATGAGTCATGGATTAACGCAGGTTACTTTATTTGCGAACCAGAGGTTTTTAATTA
>CEQY01081605.1_pt1 | contig 34463 bp, 31 predicted proteins | sample 361391 | NCBI WGS metagenome assembly CEQY01 (sample SAMEA2621075, study PRJEB7988) | marine metagenome | isolation source: saline water (ENVO:00002010), including | reverse complement strand
AGAAAGGTTCTTGATAAAATTTTTCTTCTTCTTTTAAATCGTGAGACTTTGCTCTCCCTCCAAACTTATGAAACTTAGTGTCTTTGTAAAAATACACATCTTCATTCTTTTTAAAGATCTCAAGTTGGGGATACATGCCAATAAGTTTATTGGCCACTTCTTCGCTTCTAATAGGCTGCATAGAGCATTTTAAATCGTGATGGATGTCTGCAGTAGAATAAGGGTTACGAGTCAGCATTTTCACGTCAGCTGGGTGCTGTTCATAGAGCTTTTGAAAAGTAAGAACACTGGCCAAGTTTTCACCAAACACCAAGTGTTTTACGTATGTTCGTTTTTTCTCTTTATTTTCATTATCAGATTTCTTTTTGAGTGTGCGTAGCCCAAAACCAGACATAAAAATGATCTCCTTAAAATGTTCTCTAGCTTTGATCATACCTGCTAAAAAACCCAATGACCATGGGCTTTTTAGCGATATTCAATAGAAAAGGTAATGAAATTTATTTAGCGAATAGCGAGCTTATCACCAGGGAGAATCATGCGGCTTTTCACCAGGCCATAATTCGAACGGATAATGGTGTTGATATTCACACCAGTTTTCTTAGCGATATCCCAAAGAGTGTCCCCTTTTTTAACCACATAATAAACGGAAGGGTTAGGGATCTTCTTTCCTCTGCGACTGCCGCGTTTAATCCAACGCTGATAAGTTCTTTTTCTGAGGATACTCTTTCTTGGCTTCTCATAGAGATCTGCATAGAGATCGTGTTTACGCGCTCTATGGTCTTCGTGAAAAGGAAGCTTAACCACTGTCTTTGGAGGAAGCTTTTTATTTTTTGCAATTCCGTTGAGTTCGGCCAGAATATCTGATTTGACTTTGAACTTACGACCGACATGATAAAGGCTCGCATAGCCTCTGAGCTGATACATTTGATAATCAGTCGCAATCACATAATCTTTATTTTCAAAACTCTCCCAAGCCACTTTCTTACCTACGGGAACTCTCAGCACATACTCTCCTGCTTTGGGCGGAGTTTGCCAGCGAAGAATTTCTGGATTGTATTTTTTCATCACTTCAAATGACTCACCAACAGCTTCAGCTACTTTGTATAAATCGGTATTTTGTTTCACTTTAATTTCTTCGAAATCGAGGGCTTTCTCAAACTGCACATCATCAAAGCCAAAACGTGAGAGGTTTTTTCCTATGATCGCCAAGGCCATAATTTTGGGAACGTATTCTTTTGTTTCACGACGAAGATATCTTCCTCTTCTGATTTTCCAAAAGTTTTTAGTGCGGTAACGACGAATAGCCCGACCGATTTTACCTTCCCCTGCATTGTATCCGGCCATGGCCAATTCCCATGAACCAAACAGACCGTATAAATCTTGCAAGTATTTAGAAGCGGCAACAGTGGCCTTAAGAGGGTCTCTTCTTTCATCTAAATAAAAACCAACTTCCAGTCCATAACGTCTACCGGTAAAAGGCATAAACTGCCAAGGCCCGACCGCTTTAGCCCATGATCTGGCGCTATTGCTAAAACCACTTTCTGCCATGGATAAATAAATGAGATCTCTTGGCATCCCTTGGTCGTTTAAAATTTTCGATAACACTGGCGCATAACGTCCTGCTCTTTCTGCGTATCTTTTAAAATGTTTACGACCACGACCTGTAAAATATGTGATCCATTTTTTGGTGGCCGCATTGTAAGTGACAGGAATATCAAAATGATTATTCGTAAGATTTAAATGTTCAGCCCCGTGAAGAAAAAAGATCTGCTTGTTTTGTTTTTGCAGTTCTTCATCCCCAATACTTCCGAGGATACAATCATGGCAAACGGGCAGGGTCTCATCCACCAAATGTTCTTGCACTCGAGTGCTCTGCACCACTTCATTAGCTGTATTTCTCGATTGATCGGTATTGTCTGTATTTTTTGATTGATGGGCACAACCCATAAGAACGAGGCCAGATAGACCCATGATCCAAGCTTTTTTTAACAAAATAACACTCCTAGTTATCATTAACCGCATAAAGCATTTCGTTTTATCATTCTCTAATAAATATCTAATTTTGTCATCCACTCGATAGTTTTTGCTAGCCTGTATTTAGCGGCTTCTCAGGTTATAATGAGCTGGTGATAAAGTTAATATTGCCATTTCTCCTACTCATTTACTCAAGTGCTTGGGCCAAGGTAGATCCTCCGAATTATGACTTCTCTCTTGATAAGTTAGACACCTTTATGCCCGGAAAAAGTTTGGAGGACATTCAAAAATCTTATCCAGATAAAAAATTAAAGATGACCCATGGTGCTTACAAAACCTACCAATTTTCAGTTGAGCATATCCGTTATAAATTTCCGATTTTTGTCCAAACCAAAGCGGGAGTGGTGACTGATTTTTTTGCCAGACTTCCCGCTTATTTTTTGCATGATATTTTTCATCAATCTCTGATTAATCGCTACGGGGATCAAGATGTTTATAAGAAAGTAGAAGATCAGGCTTATTATCTTTGGAAAAACGAAAAGGGTCTCAAACATATTTATTATGGAGCTTGCAGCATCACTTGTTTTCCCGTTCACTATGCTGTGGAATCTACCAAGGATAAACACACTGGTGACTACCAAACTGTTTTTGAGAGGATGGAGAAAACTAAGCGGCCTTAGCTTCTGATTCCTTTTGTTCTTGATCCGGGTGTTGCCGTGGTCTAAATTTATCCTCTGGATAAATATAAGCATAGGCCAGTCTTGAGAGCTCCATGATTTGATCACGAAACCTATAGCCCATCCCTTGATAAGAAAGATAGTTGGTATTATTGGAAAGAAAGCTCATCAGCTCCTCTCTACTCATAGGCTTAGATTCATTATTAAGAGTTGAATCGAGCCGGAGGATATGAAGTTCTTCAGAGAGACTTTTTACTCCATCATAAGTGATTAAAACGTCTTTGGTTAAATCAATAAAGACGGATTCGAAATTAGCGGCCAGAGGTTTCATCACGACAAAACCTTCATCTACTGGAACCCCCCAAAAACCAAAGACTCCCACATCCGCTAGTGCATAACTTAAAAAGCGAGTGAAGATCATTCTCAGGGCAGTTGAGTCTTGAGTTGATTTAACTCCCAACTCCCAAAGGGCACTGTATTCATTAAAGAGCATCATCCCTACGTTGCGGTAGCGATAAATTTGATATTGTCCTCGCTCAGATAAACTTTCCGGTCCGTATTTATCGAACAGAAAATCCGAGCGTGTAATTTCTCTGGCAATACGAGGATTCGCGCGAGTGACTTTAAGAATTTTAGTTTCACGGGGTTTGATAGTGATATCTTTAATTTTAGAGCGCTCTACCTTATCAAACCCAAGAATTTCTAGTGTGTCTGAAAAATGGCTTTCAAAATCAAAATCATCAAATCGTAAAAAGACCTGATAGTTCATTTCACTGCGCCATTGGTAATAACTAAAATTGTTTTCTTTATTTTTCACTTAAACACCTCATCCTTATAGACTTTATCGGAACCCGCTTAGGCGAACTTTAAAGATTTGCTTAATATTTCGCACCGCAAAACTTATTTGGTCGGGTATTTTTGTTGCCTTCAAAACATTGAAATTTATTGACATCAAAGGCAACTGGCCATAAAAGATAGAGTTCATAAAAATGATCTAGAATCTGGGGTAATTAAGAGGTTGCAAAAACCCTCCTGGCTAGGCTTAGAGGAGATAAACTATGTACAGTGTAGTTGAAATTAAGGGTCACCAATACCGTGTAGCTGAAGGTGACATTATTGATGTTCAAAGAATGGAAGGTGATGTTGGATCAACAGTAAAGCTTGATCGTGTTCTTTTCATGGGTGGAGATAGTCCAAAAATTGGTGCTCCTGTTGTTGATGGTGCAGTGATTGAAGCTGAGATTATTAGACAAGCTCGTTCAAGAAAAGTGATTGTTTCAAAGAGAAAGCCAGGGCTTTACCGCAAGAAAAATGGTCACAGACAATATTATACAGCTTTAAAAATCAAAAGCATTAAAGCGTAATTTAAAAGTAAAGAAATAGGAGATATAACATGGCTCATAAGAAATCGGGTGGTAGTACTAGTAACGGTCGTGACAGTAACCCTAAGATGAGAGGGGTTAAGAAATACGGTGGCGAAGAAGTTATTGTAGGAAATATTATTGTACGTCAAAAAGGGACTAAATTTTATCCTGGTAAAGGCGTGAAAATGGGAAGAGATTTTACTCTTTTCGCAGTTGAAGATGGAAAGGTTCAATTCTCTCACTTTAATAAGAGAATGAAGATGGTTTCTGTCGTTTCTGCTTAAGATTTAAGTAAGTAAAAATTACATAATCAACATAGGAGTCCTCTACGGACTCCTTTTTTTATTATAGAAAATGAAGTTATGAAGTTTATCGATGAAGTAGAAATTCATATCCGATCAGGAAATGGAGGGGCAGGTTGCTCTTCTTTTAGACGTGAAAAATACATTCCTTTCGGAGGTCCAAGCGGTGGTAACGGCGGCAAGGGTGGCGATGTCATTTTTGTAGGTGACGAAGGGATGAATACTCTCGTGCATTTTCGCGGACAAAAAAACTATTTCGCAGATGATGGTCAAAATGGCATGGGCTCGCAGATGGACGGGAGAACCGGTGAAGACATTCGTCTCCGAGTTCCCGTGGGAACCTTTATCGTAGATCAAGAAACAGGTCAGGTGCTGGCTGATATCACTGAACACGGACAAGAAATTATTTTATGCAAAGGGGGCCGAGGAGGCCTTGGAAATATAAATTTTAAGAGTTCAACCAACCAAGCTCCTAGATATGCACAAACCGGTGAGCAAGGTGAAGAGCTCAATGTCAAACTAGAGCTCAAGCTTATTGCTGATATCGCTTTGGTGGGACTTCCTAACGCTGGTAAATCCACACTGATCTCCAGTATCTCCGCGGCTAAACCAAAAATAGCTGACTACCCTTTTACCACACTCACTCCTAATCTTGGGGTGGTGAAAGTTGATGATGATTCTCTGGTTGTTGCCGACATTCCAGGCCTCATTGAGAATGCCGCTGAAGGAAAAGGTCTTGGGATTCAGTTTTTAAAACATATTGAACGAACGTCTGCTCTGGTTCATCTGATCGATTGCTCCATGCTCTTAGAGCCCTTTGAAGCTATCGAAGATTATGCCACGGTAAGATCAGAGTTACTTAAATACCAAGATACCATTGCCCAAAAGCCAGAAATTATCTGTCTGACTAAGATTGATGCTATGTCCGAAGAGGATATTAAGAAGTTTCAAGCGGAGATGGAAAAGCATGCAGATAAAAAAGTTCTTCCTATATCAAGTGTGAGTGGACTTAACCTTGATCTCCTGAAGCGAATCATGCTAAAGACTAAACAAAAAAATACGGCAAACGCCGCAAAAGAGGATAGTAATGAGCAGAGAATATATTAAAACCGAGATCACTAAGATTTTAGAAAAAGAAGAGTTTCCCAAAAATCTCGCTCTCGCCAGTGCTTGGATCATCGCCAATTTTAAAGGTGTAAACATAAAAATTTTTGATGTCTCTGCCACTAGCTCCCTCTGTGATTATAATATTATTGCCACTGCTGAAAACACCACCCAAGCCAAGGCCATGGTAGATGAAATTCAACGTCAATTAAAAGCTGTCGCTAAAATGAATTCTCTTGAGGGTGTCAGTGATGGAGAATGGATCTTACTAGATATGCTGGATATCATTGTGCATATTTTTCAAGACACCACACGTGATGTTTTTGCGCTAGAAGAGCTTTGGTTAAATGCACCTCAAGTGGAAATTCCTAATGAGTACTATTACGGGCCTGGAGAAGAGTTGAAGTCTTCAAATGACCCCACTGAAAATTATTTCTAGATGAAAGAGTTTCACCTCATCACCGTAGGTAAACTAAAAGACAAACATCTCGAAGCGATTGAAGCTGATTATCTCAAAAGAATAAAAAATCCCAAATTAATCTTACATGAAGTGAAGGCCAGCGCTGATCACCCAGAAACAGAAGCCAAAAACGTTATCAAAAAAGTTGAAACTCTCAGCAGTGACTCAAAAATGATTTTACTCACTGAGTTTGGGACAGAATATGACAGTCAAAAATTTAGCCGTTGGTTGAGTACAGAAATTCAAAATCATTGTTTAATCTTTGTGGTCTGTGGTGCACAAGGTCCCAGTTCGGCCCTCAAAGAGAAAGCTCATTTCCAACTCTCATTATCCGCCCTCACCCTACCTCACAAGCTGGCACGCATCTTACTGGTGGAGCAGCTTTATCGAGCGCAAACCATAAGAGAAGGTCACCCCTACCATAATTAAGGTAGTAAGCGTTGCAGCATGCACTTCCAGAAATTCACAACTAATAAAGCACGTGCTACATTTTTGGCTATGAAATTATATGGAAGCACTCAAAGAGTTTTATTATGTATTTGTGACGGAATGGGATTCTCAGACAATGAAGATTTCAATGCGATTAAAGCAGCGAACACTCCTACCCTTGACCGTCTCTATTCTCAATATCCTTTCACGACTATCATTCCTGGCGGTGAAGCTGTAGGCCTGCCAAAAGGGGTGGCCGGTAATTCAGAAGTGGGGCATATGAATTTGGGAGCAGGACGTGCTGTCAGACAAGACCTCGTAAGGATTAATGAAGCTGTTGAGAATAATACGCTCAAAGATATGGATGAGTTAAAAAAACTTATCACTCATGCACAAAACGGTAGCAAGCGGATTCACCTCATGTGTCTACTCTCTGATGGTGGAGTCCATGCTCATATCGAACATTTAAAAGCGGTCTTAGATATTTTAAAAAACGAAAACGTGGAAGTTTTTTTACATGCCTTTATGGATGGTCGAGACACACCCAAAACAAATGGGGTGAAATATATCCAAGAAATAAATCAACAGGGTGGATTTGTGTTTGCCAGTATGCAAGGGCGAAGCATTGGTATGGACCGTGACCGTCGCTGGGAAAAAATAGAGCTGGCCTATAAAACCATGACAGGTGCCGGGGATCAAACAGAACTCACTCCTGAGAGCTATATTCAAAAAGAATATGAGCGAGAAATTTTTGATGAATTTATCACTCCTGTCCTCTTTGATACAAAAGGGGCTATCAAATCAGAAGATGCTGTTTTCTTTTTAAATTTTAGACCTGATCGTGCGAAGCAAATTTCATTGGCTTTTTGTGATGCTAAATTTTCCCATTTTAAAAATGAGGTGAGACCTTATTTTTTATGTATGTCACCTTATATTGATGAAGAACTGCCCCAAGTCCCTATTTTATTTAATCGTGAAAAAATTAAAGGCACCCTTTCGGAATATTTAGCCAAGCTTGGGCATAAACAACTCAAAATAGCTGAAACTGAAAAATACGCTCACGTCACTTATTTTTTCAACGGCGGGGAAGAAACTCCCTTTAAAGGCGAGGACCGTATCCTTATTGATTCACCTAAAGAAGTGGCTACTTATGACCTAAAACCAGAGATGAGTGCACCGGAAGTTTTAGAAAAGCTAATCGATAAACTGAATGACGACTCTTACACTTTGTATGTGGTCAACTTTGCCAATCCAGATATGGTGGGACACACCGGAAACTTCGAAGCTGCGATAAAAGCGATGGAAACCATTGATCACTGTCTATCGGAATTAGAAAAAACCTGTCTTAAAAATAATATTGCCATGCTCGTGACTGCTGATCACGGTAATTGTGATCAAATGCGCTATGAAGATGGCTCTACTCAAACGTCGCATTCTAATAGCGATGTTCCTTTTGTTTTAGTAAAAGAAGGTTTAGATAAAACAGAAGTCGAAAAGACGACTCATTCCAATTATGCACTCAAAGATGTGGCTCCAACGATCCTCCATCTCTTAGGCATTGAGAAAAATGAATATATTCAAGGTGAAAGTATCTATAAGTAGGACATTATGGCAAAAAAAGAAATACGTTCAATTGCAGTTTTAACCAGTGGTGGAGACGCTCCCGGAATGAATTGTGCCATCAGAAGTATAGTAAGAACGGCAATAGGACATGGGATTAAAGTCTATGGTATTAAACGTGGCTTCCTTGGTCTTATCAACAACGATATGTTTGAAATGAATGCCTCTAGTGTAGGAAATATCATTCAACGAGGAGGAACGATTCTTAACTCTTCTCGTTGCCCGGAGTTCAAAGATCAAATTAATCGAAAAAAAGCTCATCAAATTTTAGAAGATAGAGATATAGATGCTCTTATCGTTATTGGAGGTGATGGATCCTTTAAAGGAGCGATCGCTCTATCCACTGAAAATGATTTTCCAGTGATTGGTATTCCTGGAACCATCGATAACGATATTTCTGGGACTGAATACACAATTGGTTTTGATACAGCGGTGCAAACCGCCATTGAAGCAGTAGATAAAATTCGCGACACCGCCGCAAGTAACGAGAGAACTTTTCTCATTGAAGTGATGGGAGCCCGAACCTCTTCTATCGCTTTAAAGGTAGGGATTTGCACCGGTGCAGAGAATGTCTTGCTCAATAATAAAAAAGTCGATTACGAAAAAATTTCTAAGGCCATTCGACGTGGTATGCGCCGTGGAAAAAATTCGTCTATTATTATCGTAGCAGAAGGTGAAAAACCCGGACGCTCTTATGAAATCTCTCATATCCTAGAAGACATGCACCATATCAGCTCAAAAGTCTGTGTCCTTGGACATATTCAGCGAGGAGGATCCCCTGCTTCTAACGATCGCTTTTACGGATCGATGATGGGAATGATGGCGGTTGAGTCACTTTTGGATAATAAATATCAGCATGCTGTTGTCGTCAAAGACAGTAAACTCGAAGTGGTTGCTTTATCTGAATGTGCTCAAAAAAGTGATCACGTTATGAACGGCTTCGAAGGAATTGCTGAAGAGCTTTCAATATAATCATCACAAAATTTCATTTTTGGCACATGCTCGAGTAAAAGCTGGCTATTGATAACGGAAAACGGACTGGCCGTGTTCTCGTTAGTAATATGCTTGAGCTTCTTCGCTTCAATCATGTGACTCTGGATAATTTCGGGATAAAAATCTTTGGCAAAAGGAAGATGCCTCACCTCTCCCTGACATGACACAGTCCCACTGGTGAGGCAATCATCCAGTTTATGAATAGGAAGAATGCCACTGAGATGCCAAAAACAAAGGAGGATAGGAAACTCAAGCCACTTTAATTCCGTTTGCTTTGATGCAGCCAGTTCAATTGCATCCACACAGATGACAAAACGCTTTTGTGGTACCTGCAGCTTTCGTGTGCGGGTAAGGTAGATAATCTTCTCCTTTAGATTTTTAGCAAGATGTCCTATACCATTTATTTCAAGAGAGGGCATGGCCCGAGATGAGTAGCCAAAGATACTTACAATTTTGTTTTGCCCAGCAAGGGGAATAAAAGTATTAATTTGAGTCTCCATAAATCCTCCACGGATACAGGTTGCAAACATTGGAAAGTTGTACTGAGTTATAAGTTTTTGAAATTCTTAGGAAGCTGGCGAGGGTGGATGTAGTTTTTGTACTTACTTTCTGACTTTATTTCCTCAGTCACTATATCCTCACCATTTTTTTGATCAAAATAACAACTTAAGGTTTGATCTAGAAGAGAATGATGTTTGAGCGAGAGTTTTTTGGCCAATTTCTCTTTAAGAAAAAAACAACCTTTTTCACTGCTCTCACAAAAACGATCCTCCTTACCATCACAAGCGTATTTTAGAATCACACGACGAGAACTTATACAGAACACTTCTTTTGATTTTTCACTCACAACAGCTCTGGCATAATGATCATTCATTCGTTCTTGATAGGCACAGAAAGGAGCAATATCTTTCACTTCTCCCATACAGTTAAGACTGGTGGCAGAGGCGTAATCAATAAGCGGTGAATGTCTTTTGGTTAAAAATTGGCAAGCGGCTTGGTATGAATAACTTTTTTTTTGGATGATATAATTGTCATCTTTTATCAATTTTGCCTGCACGGATGTCGTGAGTATAAAAAAGAGTAAAAGATGACAATTTATTTTCAAATTCTATCCTGGGAATAAACCTCTAAGCTTCATCGCCGCTTCAAGCTTGGCCAAGGCAGCGCACATAGCCGCTTTTTTCATATCAATATCGTAATGATCTGCTTTGACCACCACTTCATCGAATGCGTTCTTTAAAATTCTGTGCAGAGTTTTATTGATTTGATCTTCATCCCAGAAAAAGTGAGCAAGTCCTTGAACCCACTCAAAATATGAGACAATAACCCCACCGGCATTACATAAAATATCAGGAATGATAAAGACACCTTGGTTGGTTAAGTAACTGACAGCTTCTTTAGTCAGTGGACCATTGGCACCTTCTGCTATCATTTTTGCTCTTACGTTTTTCATATTCTTATCAGTTATAACTGAATCAATAGCAGCAGGAATGAGAACATCCACTTCAAGCTGTAAAAGCTCTTCATTGGTAATTTTCTTAACTCCAGCTCTCTCATATTGATCAAGATTATTTCTTTCTTTAACAAACTCAATAATATCTAAAACGTTGAGACCTTCTTCTTGGTAAAGAGCACAGGTATAATCAGAGACGGCTACAATCTTAGCTCCTTGCTCAGCAAGATCAACCGCAGCTGGCATCCCCACTTTACCAAACCCGTGAATGGCAACCGTGGTTTTGTGATCAATTTGCTTGTCCATTTTGTCATAAGCAAAGTTAATACAATAAGCCACACCTTTACCTGTGGCTGCTTCACGACCAAGTGATCCCCCAACAGAGATAGGCTTTCCGGTAACAACACCGTGAGAAGCATAACCGTGAATTTGAGAATAAGTATCCATAAACCAGGCCATGGTTTGTCTATCGGTTCCAATATCTGGTGCGGGAATATCTTTATCAGGACCAACAAAAGGTCCAATTTCCATGGCGTATCTTCTGGTCAACGCTTGCAATTCTTGTCTGGATAAATCATTAGGATTAACCTTCACTCCCCCCTTAGCTCCACCAAGAGGTAAGCCAACTAAGGCACATTTAAAGGTCATAAGCATAGCAAGTGCAGTTGTCTCTGAGAGATCTACATGGGGATGAAAACGAATCCCACCCTTACCAGGACCTAAGGTCATATTATGCTGAACACGATAACCCTCAAAAGTTTTTACTGATCCATCATCAAGTCTAATAGGAATTGAAACTTGAATGGCCCTTTTGGGGTATTTGAGTCTTTCAACAATATTGGGATCTGCACTCATGGCGGCAGCGGCCGATTCTAATTGAGATAAAGCATCTAAATAAAGGGGGCTATGATATAAGGCCATAATTAACTCCGTTTAAAATATTTAGTTAATTATAGCGATTTTAAACGTTTTTAATACCATAGTTTAAGGGGTAGATAAGAAATTTTACCAGGGCATTACATGATGCAATATTAAAATCTCATCCCAAACCTTAATTGAGTAACATTGTCTTCTATTCCTGATTTGGTAAACCGTGAAAATCCATCCATATCTTTGGTGTGTGAGAAACGCAGCGATAAATTTCCGATCAGTCTTTGGTCATAAGCGCAGAGTAATCTACTTTGATCTATTTCATAGTTGGCACGAAACTTTGATCCCCAGCTTCTGATTTTTTTCTCAAAATTTATTTCTTGGTTTCCATTGACCCCAAGCCAAGCTTTGGCTTCAAAATACGGGGTCTCCATATCGATTTTGACCATCCCAATTTCTAAGCGAGGTTGGAAACCAAATTTAATTCTCTCCTCACCGACTTTAACTTCTTTTTCTTTTTTATAAACTTTTCCTCCGCGCTCTTTTCTGGCACGCACGAGAACTTCTTCATGTTTTTCCTGCATCTCAATGGCGTCTAATTCGTCATCCGCTGTCCAGCGCCTAAGTGTATCCTGTAATTCACCATTGGTAGAGCGCTCCACATCTTTGGATAAAAATCTTAGATAGTTTCTTTGCAAAAACCTCTCTCTTTCATCTTGGGTGGGAAGGTCAACGGCTCCGGTATCTTCTAGACCATAAGCTTTGGCGTATTCTTCTTGGGTGATCCAAAAGGCTAATTTTTCTCTGGCCTCTTTAAAGTCTTCTTCATGTTTTTCATTAAAGCGCTCATAAATATTTTTCTCTATCACCATGGGAACAACAATCAGGTCATCATCAGGAACAAAATTAGCAGGAGCACGTCCTATAGAAGTTTTTTGCGTGGGCGGAGTTGGGCAGACTGCCTGTTGATCAGCGAATGCACTGAAAGTGGCTAAAATATAGACACTTAAGAAAATATGCAAATCTTTCAAACAATACTTCATTTTACTCTCTAACTCCTGGCCAATAATTTCAATTAGTTGGCTTTTTGTACTTTTCTCTCACCATTTTAGATGCAAGGCTCAGGCCATGAGAGACTAAAGAGAAATTTAAGAGAGATTTAGGCTTTAAGCACCTTATCGACTTCTTCGAGAACTTTGATTTGGATATCCGTCGTATCATCGAGTGCCGCGTGTTCTTCGGATCGTAAGTAATTTTCCACTTCAGTACGGGCATAATCCAGGGCGATATTCGGTCCATCGTTAAGAAAATTCCAAGGACCTTGAGCGAGAAAATTAATATTTCTTTTTACATTTTGAGGAACTTTATCATTGTCAGCCCCGACAGCATCGAGGGTGATGAGAAGATCAATTTTTCTAAAACCATTTTCAATTGTATTTAATTCCTGAGCCACTTCCATAGCGCTATCCCCACCAAAACTATGGCCAATAAGAGCGATGGGTTGATCCGGGCTTCTCTTTTTAATATCTGCGATAATTTCTTCTTGTTGATCCCAACTATAATGTTTGGCCCCATCAATGGCTTCAGACATATCTTTAATGCCATCATAATTGCCTTTAATAGATCCTGCTCCAAACCAGTCAAAGCCACTAATAAAATAAACACCAGGCTTAGCTAACTCTCCAAATTTTTTTGCATGAATCTTATGTGCTTTTTCAATCATTGATTCTTTTTTAGATTCTTCTAGTTTTTTCGCTTCAAGTTCTTTTTTAAGCTCAAGAGCTTTCTCGGAGAGCTCCACTTTATGAGCACTTTTTTGAGAGCTAGATTTTTTTTCAGATGTCTTTTCATTTGAATTCGTAAGTGATTTAGCATCCACTTTTGGTTTGGATGTCTCTTGCATAGCAGTTTGTGAATGGGTATTTGAAATCGTACTCATCCCCTCTATTTTAGCTTAAACTCACTCTCAGCTAAACGGGGGTAAGTTTGTCCTAAAAAACCAAGTTCGTTACTCTGATAAGGGGAGATAAATGAGCTTACTTATTCCTGCATCATCAAAGCACTGCACGGTATAGTCGTACCGGGTATTACCAATGACATGGGGATTGAGGGCACGACATTTTTCTGGAATATTAATATTATATTTCAGGGGAGCATAAAGCTTATCTTGATCATCCAAAGTAATAACATATACATTTCGGCTCGCCACCTGAGTGGCATCAACGTAGAGGGCCGGCTTATTTTTTAAATCCGTTTGAATGGCAATAGGATAATGTTGTTCTCTAAAGAGCACCCCAGGTAGAAAACTTGAGACGTGAATAGGAAAAGTTTCCGTTTTAATAGCATTGTCCTTCGTGGTTTTATGCATAAATATTCGACTCGGAGTCATAAAAAACCTAAATGTCCCATCCTTAGCAAAATAGGTTTTAATAGGTAACTCTAGAGAGTCGTGTTGATCTTTTTGTATGATCTCTACGTAATTTAGTTGATCAGTTATGGAAAACTCTTCCCAACTCAGTCTGGTCGATTTTTCATATCCAACGAGTTTTTGATTTGTTTGCATGGGAAGCAGGTTATCTTGATCTAAGTCAAAACCCCGTTCGATCATAAACTGAGAGAGCATAAGTTTTGATTCCGCTAGATTTTCTATCTCCCACGATTGATCATTCAGTTGATGAAATTTTAGAATATGATTGCTTGCAGGTCTTTTCATACTTTCTTTTGAAACAAGAAGACTAAAACGACCTTCGGAAATATCTGTAAGAGATTGAGCCTCAAACTTAAGTAAAAAAATTCGTTCAAAGGGCTTGAATTTGATTTGTTTTTTAACTTCATCAACAAATCTATTCGTGTTAAGAGTTCTGGTAACCAACACCCCTTCATTATCTTCATCAATAACTGGCTCGTAAAAATATATCTTACTGGAAAAAGCTCTTCTTCTCAGTTGAGAAAAAGGATTTGGGTTTTGATCTGCAGCAGGCTGATCGGCAAAGCCCAAATAAACCGGAACTGAAATTTCGCCATGTCCTTCTAAACGCTGCTTAGACCACGCAAAATTATCTAGATCTTGAAGAATAACTCCTTCAAATTTTAATTTAAATACAGAGTGGTTTATCAATTTAACTCTATCCCCAGTGGTATCTTTTTGGGTAAAAAGAGGTCGCAGTTTTTCATTGAAATAGGCAAAAACAATTTTTTGCTCATCCTCTCCATTTACTTTTTTTGTCTCAATATAGCGCACTATAAAATCTGCAACACCATCAAAGTTTGCATCTATGCGGTGAATAGAGAGCACCGAGCTAGCATCTTTGAGCATCGTTGTCCCCAAGGGAGAAATCTTATCTTGTTGCTCAGTTAGGATACTTAAGACGGTAGAATTAGTTTGCTTATGGGCCACATAATAAAAAGGTTTATCAAATGGAAAGTGATGGTAATGAAGGGTGGCCAGCTTCGGCAATTGTGCTGGAGGCAAACCTTGAACGGAAACACTCCGAGCCTCTGCCAATTCATCAAGTTCGACATAAAATGATTTTTGAAATTTATAGATTTCCCTCTTTTTATTTAAGGTCACCTTTAAAGTAAAATCTTGTTTATAATTGAGGTCGAGCTTAGCAATGCTTCCTTTGATGGAAACTCTTTGTTTGCCTTTAACGTAAAACACTCTTTTATCTAATTGAATATCCCCAGAGGCTTCAAGAATAATTTTTGCTAAACCAGGTTGGGTATTAAAATCATCGAACTGCAGGTCAAAATTAAAATTGCGTGTCTCAGGATTGACTTTGACTCGCCCAAATCCTTTAAGCCTAGGCATAAGAATTTTAGCTTGAGAAGTCAGAGCTTTCTCAATATTAATAATTCCTTTTTTTACAAATTTTCTTTGATCAACTAACTTTTTAGCACTGGTGAAAAGTTTGGCTTTAACATCATCAGCATCAAGCTCAGGTTCATGGGCCTTAATCATAGCTGCAAGAGCCGAAACATAAGGAGCTGCTTGAGAGGTTCCCGATTTATTTTCATAACCATTCACATCAAAAAACAAAGGAGTGATCGCTGTGGGATAAGTGCTGAGAATATTATTTCCAGGGGCCAATATATCCACATGGGCTCCGTAATTTGAAAAGTCAGAAATCTCACCATTCGGATCTGTAGCTCCGACGCAGATAACACCCTCATAAGCACAAGGCATGATAGGTTCACCATGATCATTATTTCCCGCAGCCGCAATGACAATCACACCTTTATTGACAGCTTCTTTAACTGCTTCTTTGAGATGTTCTTTATCAAATGATAAAGGCCAGCCTAGACTCAAATTAATAACATCCACTTCCATTTGCACCGCATAGAGTATCGCTTTAGATAATCTATCGCTGGTTCCTATCGCTTGCGAGTCTTCGCTTGATTGAGAGAGAACTTTAATAGGCAGAATTTTTATTTGATTAGATAACCCTGCAACTCCCATCTGATTGTCTCTGGTCGCAGCAATAATACCGGCAATATGAGTTCCATGGCCCACATAATCCTCAGGTCTATTGGTCCCTAATTCTTTTCTTCCGGTAAAATCCCATCCCTTACAATCCCCAGGGTAGATATTGTCATCTAAACTTCTATCTGGATTAAAGGGGATCTCACCATTGATACATTCCACTTCATTTTTATAAATCGCTTCTTTTAAATCAGGATGATTATAATCAACGCCTGTATCGATAACGGCAACCAATGCATTCTTTTTAAGAAGAGGAGTCTCTTTAGGATAGCCAATATCAAATTGCTTTGCCCCTGGAATCAGAATATTTTGAATATCAGTCAGTTCATTAAAGACTTTTTGATCCTGGTAATCCAATCCCCATTGATACGTGTAGTATGGATCAGTTGTCTTAGCGGTCACTATATCCGCAGGTGTAATGGATTGAGAGCTTACTTCAGAGATCTCTTCATAATGACTGATAAGCTTTGGATCTATATCTTTTATATTTCCTTGAAAGCTTAATAGGCTTGAAAAATAAGAAGACTTATAAGAGGTAAAGCGAGTGATGGACTTTTGCTTGAGCAAGTGCTCAAAACTTTTGGCATCTTTCGCTTTGATGATATAGGTGCTCACATCTGCCCAAGCAGAAAAACAAAATACCATGATCCATAAGGCCTTCATTACTGCAGCCTCCTTAGGAACCAATAGGCGCCAAGTTCACCTCTGGATATTTTGATTGCTGATCTGAGTGTATCAAGAATCCCCGCAGGAAAATCACTTCCAAATTCACCAATAGAGTGAGAGATGATGGATTCTTCTCCATTTTCTGTTCCCCCTCTAAAACCATTAATGCTGCCTTTGAGATAAAAGTTTTTATCTCCCCCCACAATATGTTCAAAGATTGATCGTGGAACCATCGCATCCAAAGAGTCTATGATTTGTGTGATATCAATGGACTTTTGCTTAGGTGAGAGAACAAACTGTCCCTCTCTTTGAAGCCTCTCATGGGCTTTGCGAAGTTTACGAATAAGTCTTTTTTTCTTACGCTCATAAACATTCACGGTACGATAGCCAAGACGTCTAAAATGACTGCGATGTTCAGGCCATGGAAGGACCAGATATTTCTCCAACAAAGAGACAAATTCATCGTGATTATAATTAATCATATGATTGATACCGCTGTGGTATAAACTTAAAACGATATCAACGGTGTAGAGTTGAATTTCTTGTGTGTCATAGAAAAGCTCATCATTAAATATATCTTGACCGTATTTTTTTTGAATTTCTTCTTTGATCTCTAATAGCTTGCCACGATTTGCCTTCCACCCCTTCCATTGAGACTTCACTTGCACATAGTCTTCAAAAGGAATTTCAGAAGCTTCGTGATTAAAAGGTATCTCACTCATAACTGATCTTGAGAATGACTCACCATAAAAGCTGTCCCCAGGATTTCCACTTTCTGTATTGGAGATGGATAAATCTTCTGCATCTATAATATCATCTAAAATCGCATTAAGGGTGTCATAGGCCACTTGCATATAGTTTCGTCCACTCAGTTTCACAACATTGCGCACGTAGAGTTCAGCCGTGTACATATCCGGATGGGTGATTTTCATCTGATCGATTAATTTCACACTCTTTTTTTGTCTGGTAAAAAAACCACTGTCTGAGGATTTCTCAACAAAATTATGCTCAATCACATAGGGGCTCTGATCAACTTGTAAGAGTTCAACTGAATTAGAAACAAATATCTGTCTGAGTTGCAGTAATTTTCTTTCCAGCTCACTATTGGTCTGATCTTTTTCAAAATTAATAGTATTAAACTGAGTTTTTACTTTTCCACTTTGTTTATCCCAATTGAGATTGATAATGGGAACATAGGCCTTAAGAGAAATTCCGATTCCACGTCCCAAACTATTGGCCTTACTTTTATAGATTTGAAAGGTTGAATCACTTGCTCTTAAAATATGTAAGCGCCAAATATTAAGCTTGCGCATATTAAAGTTTACCAAAGCTTCCGCTTCGAGAGGTCCCACTGGAATTTGCATACCCCCCGTCACACTTCCAGCAAAGATCAGGTTATTGGAAATGATAAGAGAATCCCCCACTTCCATCACACGATCAAACTCTTTAAAGATTTCACCTAATTCTTTTTCACGCTCTTCATCTGCTAGATTTTGAAAATCTTCTGAGCGAATATCGGTGATCATCTGGATAATATTTTTAGCTTTCTTTCTTTTAACCGCAGGAACAATGATGTTTCGATAAGGCTCTTTAAGCGCACTTTTAATACTGTTTATAGATTTAACGTGGGTATAAGAGCGCGAAAACCTAGCACTGGCTCCAGCGTAGGCCTGATACTTAGAAGGCAAGCCCAAAGTTCCTACAAAGGCTCCCACTTCACCTATAAACTCGAGAGAGTCAGCAACTTGAATGAGATTATCTGTCCCTAAATAAGAACCGGTCACGATATCTCTAGATGCGGAGATATGTCCTTTGGCGGTGGGAATAATCCAAGCAGAAAAAGGTATTTTTTTGAATTCACCTGTCTCAAGGAGATCTAAGAATTGTTTTCTTTGAGCATCGACAGCTTTTTCAATGGCAGCTTTTTGGATATCTGTAGAATAGAGTAAATTACTATTCACTATTCCCACTAAATTTTCTATGACGCCAGAATAAACTTTAGAGCGAAAATAAGCGGCCATCTCATCCCGAGAAAGAGGTGACTCCGTGTCATCAAATGAATAGCGAGCCGCATGACCAGGCCAGGCGTCTTGAGTCAAACGTCCTCGGTATAATTCACCGGAGTTATCGCTCACTTCATAATGCACGGGTAGCTCTTTTTGATTGGGAAAAAAGATTCGCACTAAGGAGTTGATTCGTGATTTTATTTTCTCGGCCATTAAGATTTCAACCGAATCTGGAAGCTTCATAAGTGCGGTGATATTAAAAATATCACTTTCGCTTAATTGGGCCAGTCTTCTCACAGCCCATTTGGCATCATGATAAGTGGTGCTAAAAGCGTCGGCAGAAGAAAAATCAAAAGTGAGCAGTTTATTATCAACCTTTCCCACACTCCAAGGGAATCCATCCACACTCTCTCTGAGATCGGCCACAGCATAGAAGATGGCCAGTGCATTCATCACTCGTCTATGTTGAATAATATCAGCAACCATTTCCCCTTGGGCCAAATTATAGATAGGTGCATTGGGCTCAAAAGCGAGAACATCTTGCAAAGTCAAAACATAGCGGTCGTTATCACGAGAAACTTCCCATCTTTGACTGTTGGCAAAGGTGGCGTTCTCAAGTTCTTCGATAAAAATCTCAAGAGATTTTTTGCCTCTAAATTGAATTTTAAGATTTTGCAGATGTTGAATTTTAGGAATCTTATAACCAAGTTTGCGCAATAAATTTTTTCTAAGCAAAATGGCACGACTATTATTCCCAAGCCAAATATTAAAATTTCTTTTACTCCCCTCTTGCTCTCTTATGATAAAGCGAAAGGATCCAATGGTGCTGATAACCTTATCCACATATTCATGCACGTGATGGGTTTTGATATGCAACTCATCAAGAGAATCTTGGAGACTCTGCCCTATTTGGTTACTCCAAATATCACTCTCAATGGGGTCAAGCAGGGAGATATCTTCACCACGAGCAGCACGATTTTTTACATTAAGAACACTCAGAACTTGGTTGTTTTCGGATAAATCTTTTGCTGGGTTAGCCGTGTACTGCAAAGGAATATTAATCACCTCGGCCCAGGCTGAGCTCACTAAAACGCAAGTGATCAATATAATTTTCAACGTCTTTTTCATCATAGATAACCTAAACCATCCTTATAGCACAACGCATTGCTGCAAAATAGCAAAGCTCAGAGAAAGGGTAAAAAATACATTTTTGCACCAATAGCTTTGGCAGACTGGCACTTCTTATGAATGTGGTGACAAAATGCCAGAGAAAATTCTTTAATTTCAAAGACTTAGGTGCTCCGCAACAAGCAAGTAATATCAGTTATTTAACCTATAAACTTTTTTAATGTAGAGCGTTTGTTTAACTTGGCACGACTATTGCTTATTTAGAGTTATCTCACAAACGGATTTTTGAGAATAAACAACAAGAACAAAAAGCTCTTGGGCTTTTTTATATACAAACTTATTTAAGAACATTTTCAAAAGGGGAAAAGAAAATGAAAAAAGTATTTTTAGCCACGGTTTTAAGCTTAACTCTGGTCGCTTGTAACGGCGGAAATGGAAGCGGTTCCACTGTCACCAATCCAAATGGCACTACAGTAGAGTATAGTCATAATGAATTAGCAGAACTCTTTGTGAATAATCTTAACCTTAGTGCAGAATTTGAAGTGTCATTAGTTAAAAGCTCTACACTTCAATATGATTTTATCGTCATTTATGATGCTACTTATGGAACTTATGACGCCGTTAATATCAGCTCTTTTACTCCAGGGGTAGATTCAGCAGAAGAGTATTATAATAATAATTCAGCTCGTTTCTATTACGACTTAATTAAAAAACCTGGTCACTATGAATATTATGATGAGTGGGTGCCTGAAACATATGATTCATTTTGTGATTGTTACGAAGGTGGATACTATGAAGAAAAAAGCAGATGGATTCCTACGCGCTACTTAGACCCATACACGAATCTATTGTTTGAGAAAACAGCGGCGAGTTCAAAAGACTTAGCAAAGATTGCGGCGCTTAAAGAAGTGGCTCAAGTTGAAAAGTCTGCTAAGTTCTTATCTTCTGAATTTGGATTAAGCTTAGATAGAAGTAAGCAATTAGCAAGACTCACGGCTCATTGGAAAAAAGCTTCTAAAAAAGGGATGACTGCTAGCGAGCAAGATGCCTTTGCAACTGAAGCTCTTGGTTTTTCAATCACTCAAGGGATTCAAGCAGTTCAAAGCGCAGACGCAACGAGCTTAAATGATCTAGTTGAGCAAGCTGCTGATACCAACGGAATTACTCCGGAGCATGCAGGCGCACTTATGACAAAACTCTTTGGTATGTAAAATCAATAATTAAAATTTCAAAATAAAAAGCCCGGGCAACCGGGCTTTTCCTATTTTCTCTGTAATTTTTTCACTCCATACCTACCTTGCATTTTCGAACTTTGATTTTTTTTATAGCAATAGCACAAATTGTTTGACGAATTTTCATTAACAAGGGGAAATATAATGAAAAAATTGCTACTAGCATCTGCTCTATGCTTAGGTCTCATCGGCTGTAATGGCGGAAATGGGAATGGAGCTCCAGGTTACTCACACAATGAACTTGCAGAAGTTTTTGTTCAGAATTTAAACCTCGACGCTGACTTTGATGTGACATTAGTCAAAAAGAGTACATTAGAAAGTAACTTTGTTGTTATTTATGATCCACTTTATGATTCTTATGATGCCATCAATATCGATAACTATAATCCAAGCACTAACGATGCGGCTGACTATTATAATGCAAACTCTGGAAGATTCTTCTATGACTTAGACGTTATACCTGGTCACTACCAAGCGGACTATCGTTATGGAATCATTGGTTATGACTACGATGGATACGCCATTTACGGTTACTACTGGACAGATGTATGGGTACCAACGAGATATAGAGACAGATCTTCTGGACTCGTCTTTGAAAAAATTGCTGCCACTCCAAAAGATTTAGCAAAAGTTGCTGCTATTGCTGAAGTCGCTCAAGTGGAAAAGTCAGCTAAGTTTTTATCTTCAGAATTTGGTCTTAGCCTTGAGAGAGGAAAAGAGCTAGCCAGACTTACAGCACACTGGAAAAAAGCTTCTAAAAAAGGGATGACGGCTAGTGAGCAAGATGCCTTTGCAACTGAAGCTCTTGGCTTCTCTATCACTCAAGGAATTGAAGCAGTACAATCAAATGATGCTTCAAGCTTGAATACTTTAGTTGAGCAAGCTGCTGAAGCTAATGGTATTACACCAGAACATGCGACACAATTAATGACTAAAGTTTTCGGACTTTAAGCGTAAAACTAAATTCCATAAAAAAAGCCCTCATTCGAGGGCTTATTTTTTTTCAAAAAATTTTACGAGACTAATTCTCTTCTAAAAGTTCTTTTGTATCGTCCATTAATTTTTTTATCATGGCCAATTCTTCGGATGATAAATTCATATCCTTGGATTTTTCGGCCATGGCCTTCATAAAGAGGCTTGCAGAAGCTGTTCTCGCTGAGGATTTAGTTTTGGCAGGGGCTTTTGTTTTCGTTTTAACCACTCCTCCAGCTGCATTGATCGCTCTTTTAAGTTGTAATCTCTTAGTGAGTGAGCCTTCAATAATTCTTTTCTTTAAACTATCTTTTAAATTTGATTTCTCAAGTGCTCCCCATTCTAATAAGACATATTTTTCAGTGTTATGAACTTTTGCTGCTTCTTTTACTGACTTAGGAAGTTTCGCTATAAGCAGGCAACGATGAACTTCTGATTTAGAAATTCCCAGTGCAGCTTGAATTTTTCTCTCACTCGCACCGGTTAGTTTCTTGTAACCAAAAATTGAATCTGCTTGATCAATATAATGAAGTTGTTCACGTGCAGAGTTCTCTGAGAATTGAATCGCCATCAATTCCTCTGCGGTTTTATCTTCCAGGATAAAACAGGGAGCCTCAAACATATCATCTATTGTGCTCATCGCTCTAAAACGACGCTCACCACAGATTAAGACATATTTATCCTCTTCTCTGTGTACGACAAGAGGTTGGATCAATCCATTTTCTTTAATATTTGCTGCTAACTCCGCAATTGAGTCATCATTAAATTTAGTACGAACTTGTTTTTTAACCGTTATTTTTGATAACTGAATTTTATCAAGCTGAGCGCCTTGTAATAGTTTTTCATCATTAAGTTGAAAGATTCTTTCATCAAGATGAGCTGAAATATCTTTCTTAGTACGATTTTTCTTAGAAACTCTCGCAGCAAATTTTTTGGCCATAAAATAGATCTCCTTATACTAAGCCTAAAGATTCCCAAAGTTGTTGATAGTCTTTTTTACCTTTTGAGTTTTTACCCATTAAAAAGACAGGCTTTCTCAAAGAGATCGACTCTTGCATATCAACTAGATTTCTTACCCCTGAAGTGACATTAAATGATTGAGCAAGTTCTTCTAATCTTTGCTGCTCAAGCTTTCTTCTCTTATTCACCATCGAAGGAATAATATTAAAATCGAGTTCAGGATTTTCACTTTCTTTTATAATTTCAAAAGTATCCATAAGCTCTTCTAGTCCATCGATTGAGTAATCTTGGGCTTGAGTAGGAATAAGGATTCTATGACTTGCAACCAGGGCCATGATGAGTTCATCACCAAGCATAGGAGGTGTATCAATAACGACATAGTCGTATTTATCTTCTACTTCTTTTAGGCGCAGCTTAAGCAGTCTTTCTTTGCGACCAGCATTTTTTCTCACTTCAGCTTCTGATAAAATAAGAAGCTTCGCTAAGTTTGCTAAGTGTCTTGAGGCGGGAATAACATCTAGGTTTTGATAGAAATTATCTTTTCCTTCAGAGTGTTGAATCACGTCTTCGATCTCAACATCACCAATGAGCCATTCAGGAATAAGCGTTCTCTTAACATCGACCCCTAGAGTAGAGGAAAGATTGGCCTGTGAGTCTAAATCAATGACTAATACTTTGTGCCCTTGATGAGCCAGATGGGTAGACAATTGATAAGCTTGCATTGTTTTACCAACTCCACCTTTATTATTTGCGATGGTAATTATTTTGGTCATATAAAAACTCCATTTTTTTGCCTGAATATGATCTTATTAAAATGTTATAGGGCCAAACACATAACGTCAAAAAATAACTTTCGGAAATCATTGAGTTTTCGCTCAGCATTATAGCCAAAAAAATGTCACTTTTGCCCCTATGCTTAGACTAAATGTTGATAACATTTACCTAGTCTATTTCAGTCACATTCTTTAAAATGTGAGCTTAAGCAAAGAGGTTTACGAATTATGATTTACGCCGACTACAACGGTTCCACACCCATCTGTAACGAAGTCATTGAGTATTTAAAAAATAGAATCACTGAAGGTGTTTATTCTAATCCCAATGCCAGTCACTCAATGGGTAAAAAAATAATGTTCAATCTAGAAAAGTGTCGTCGATCTATGGCCAAACACTTAGGTTGCAAATCAAGCCAAATTATTTTTAATTCAGGTGCTAGTGAAGGTATCTCTCATATATTTTATTCTCTTCTCAATTGTGGACCAAAAAATAATAAGAACATTATTATTACTTCTGGTATTGAACATGCCGCAGTTGTGAGAGCTTGTGAGCATTATGCTAAAAATAGCTACGTGGTTTTAAAGGTTAATACCAACACCAATGGTGTGGTCGATCTTGAACATTTTCAAAACCTAGTGCAAGACCAAAAGGGCAAGGTGGCCTTAGTCAGCATTATGGCCGCGAATAATGAAACTGGTGTTGTCCAACCTTTTAAAGAAATTGGAAAAATATGCCAAGAAAATGAAATTCCTTTTTTCAGTGACACCACTCAATATATAGGAAAAACGGAGTTTAATTTTTCTGAGTCATTTATGGACTTTGCTGTGACAAGCTCTCATAAGATAGGAGGCTTGATTGGAAGTGGAGTTATTATTGCCAAAAACCCGAAGCTCTTAAAATCCCATACTTTTGGGGGAGGCCAGGAATTCGGCTACCGTGGGGGAACTCAAAATTATATTGGTATCGAGTGCATGTCTGTGGCCATGGACACCTTTCAAAAAAATCTTTCCAGTTTAGCAAACCTAAGAGCTCTTAGGGATGATTTTGAGAAGAAATTAAAAGATAAGTTTCCAAAAATAATTATTATTGGAGAAGATGCTCCAAGACTTGCTTCTACTTCCCTTATTTCTCTACCGGGCATAAGTGGTCAAGCTGTTCAAGCGGAGTTAGAAGCCCAAGACGTTTATGTCACCACTTCTTCAGCTTGCTCCGATAGTGAAGCTGACACTTCCAAAGTACTCAAGTCTATGAATATAACTGATGAAGTGGGAAGAGGGGTGGTGCGCATCAGTCTCTGCACCAATGCTAATGAAGACCTCTACTCCCGGGTCGAAAAAGCAGTCACACATGCCTATGAAAAAATTGGAAAGAAATAATGCTCTTTAAACTTTTGAGCCTCCTCTTTATATTTAACTGCACAACAAGTTCTAGAATGGCAGATAACCAAACGGCTCATGGCCACTACCGACTTTATAGCTATCCTGAAAAACTGGCCAAGATGAATAGCTATGAAAAAGACCGCTATAAAAAAATTGTTTTTGTGAGCTCGAATAATCTCAATGGTCATTTTGCTCCAAAATCGGTTCCGGTAAAAAATAGATTCAACGAGAATAGAGAAATAATTTACGGCGGACTCGCTGCCATGAAAGCCTATCAAGAGATTTTCAAAAAAACTTATGATGAAAAAGTTCTCTTTGTCGATGCAGGATCTTTTTTAAATACCGAGCATGATCAGCAAAAAGCTATTTTCTATGCCAACTACTACGCTCCGGATGTAATGGCCTTGGGTCATACGGAGTTAATCAATTTAGCTAGAGTGAAAGAAAATATTTTTGGAAAACTCTATGGTCATCTGAAGGTTCCTTTTGTCGCAAGTAATTTGTTTAACTTGAAAAAAGCTAAAGACATGGACATTAAAAACGTCAGACAGAGCTATATAAAGAGCGTGCATAATTTAAAAGTTGGTTTTATATCCACAATCAATCAATCTTTTGCAGCTCAAGTGAATAAAGAGATGACTCACCTCTATATCCAAAATGAGACTAAAACCATTTTGGCCAAAGCTTCAGAATTGAGAAGACAAGGGGCCCAGATTATTGTTCTGCTCACCACATCTAGTATTGATTGTAATTCTAAAATTGCTAAAGAAGAGAGTATCGATATTAGCAAAGTGAATTTTGATCCTTATGAATCTGATCAATGTGATCACTACAAAAACAATCTTTCCAAAGTTCTAGCTGAGCTTCCGCCCAAATCACTTGATCTGGTCATTGCCAGTGGTGAAAGTGCCAAGATAGCGAACTTCATTCAAAATTATCCGGTGATTCAAAATGAAGGGCAGGGAGAATTCTTCTCTTGGGCCGAAATATATTATGATACTAAACATCAAGTGGTGGATCTTGGTAAATCAAAAATTTATCAACCCGTCCAACTTTGCCATAATTTTATCAAGTCCACTCAAGACTGTTATGTAAAAGAAAGCATTGATAATCAAGATGTGAGTTCCGCGTTTTTTCTAGGCGAGAAAGTCCAAATTAAACCACTGCCTCAAATTTAACAATCAAGCTTAACGACAGACCAGCTCACCGTTAATACAAATCACCCGCAGTTCATCTTGGCAATAGGCCAGCGGGCTATCGTTAATACAATAGGGACCAATGTAGCCTGAAGCCACTCGCCCGCGAATACAAGCAGGAGCGCCGCTGGTTCCACATAAAAAAGCACCACAATATTTGCGGGTGGTTTGAGGGCAATTACTGGCGATCACAGGCGTTATCGCTTGCTGACAAAGATCACATGTGGAGGTGAGAACTTCGCATTCATCATCCACATCAAAACAAACCTGTGGTTCTTTATTTTTGACGACCAATGGTTTTGAGCTCTCTAAAGTCGATATTTTAACACCTTCAAATTTTTGATCTAAGTTAGGAAAATAGAATTCTTCTTTAGCCAAATCAATATAAAAAGTGAATTGATTTTTTTTAAACTTAAAACCAAAATTAAAAAATCCTTTTTTGATTTTCTCTCTCTGCTCACTCAAGAGAAATTTTTGGCAATCTTGTTCACTCTCAATATTAAGATAAAAAAGAGATCCCATTTCTCTCCCACTTGGCACCTGTAGGTATAAGCAGTCTTTTGAGCTTTTAAAGTTTGGTCCATAGAGGAAAAGTTCTGCTATAAAAACATTCCCCCCAGCTGGATTTTTAATATTCTCTTCCATGGGAAAAGTAGGGTTTGTTCTCACCTGCCAAACACTTTGCCAGCGCACAGACAATGACTCTTGTGCGAGCGAGTTTGCTATAAATAACATCCCTATCAAGACTACTTTAACCGCATGCATCTAAAAGCAACCTTTTCACTTCCTAGTTGATTAAAATTTTTCTCGCGCCAATCACCTCGTCTCCCCAACCTATGCTCCTTATGTTCCTGAGGAAGGAGTAAGTTTGAAATTTTTAAATTGGCAGCAGACTCATAAGTATTACGAAAAACTTCTGGATAAGACCCCAGGCCATGGCGAAGACCAATCCAAGTGAGACCGATATCCATTTTATTCTTCCAAGCAAAGAACTTTTGGCAACCTTTGACATAGGCATCTTTACAATCAGATTTTGAAAGGGGTTGAGCACTTTTTAAAAAATGCCTGGAGCTTTTTGTCCATGGCACCTCACTTTTAAAATTTAATTGGTCATTACTGGGATAAAAACTGCCCGCATCAAAGACTCTACTCTCTAACAGAAATTTACCATGATCTTGGCAGTACTTGTTTCTCTCCCTAAGACTCAGACCAAATGCTGGCCTCGTTGATTTTTTAAGCTTGGCCACAAGCTCTGTGTTCTTAGTTCTTTTGGCCCATAATAAAACCTCATGTTCTGAGACATAGTACTTATCAATATATATTTGATATTGATAATTATCCCAAACCAGTTGATTCTCGGCCCCCAATGCACCGGCAGAATAGATATTTTTGGGTAGTTCCACTTCATGACAGTTTTTATCTAATTTTAAAGTATATTTATTGTCGTCCAGTTGAAAGGCAATGGTTATATATTGAGCGTAATCTTGAGAAGTCATTTCCTCATGCTTATATCTTTCATCATGATCCAACAAACACTCTATAAAGCTGTAGTTGCACGCTAGCTCAGCAGTAGTCTCAGGCTTCTCAGCAAAACAAGTTTTCGTCCAATCACGCTGGAGTATTTCTGAATCCGGGTTATACCAGAGATCTTTGATTTCCATAATAGTGGAGTAAAGCACTCCCTCATCAGAATCAAGTTTTTTAGGCTCAGACTTATCTTTCTTCCCAAGGATCATAAATATGATGGCAAATAGGGAAAAAAACAGGACTCCAAAAAAGAATTTCCGATTTTGCGATATACTATTCTTAATTATTCTACGCACATAGGGATTTTATATGGACTGGTTAGAAGAAGTAAATAAACAAGAAGACAAAATTCAAGAAATCATCTCTTTCGATGAATATATGCAGAAATTTGAAGAAAATCCGCTTAAAGAATTAAGAAACTGTGCTCATTATCTCAAAGATATGTTTAACCATTACGGAAGAGATGAAAAAAATCATTTTAAATTATTTAAACGAGAACATCCTAATGCTCCTAAATTAGCAGGACAGTTTAAGGCCCAAGAAAAAATTTATAATAATCTTATTAATTTTACAGAAGAAGGCTATAACAATAAATTTTTACTCTTAGTAGGACCTAATGGCTCTTCAAAGTCTTCATTAGTAAAAAAACTCATGAAATCAACTGAAGATTATTCTCGTACTGAAGAAGGGGCCCTCTACACCTTCAGTTGGATCTTTCCTATAGATCATTATACCAAAGGAAGCCTTGGGCTTAGTGGTAAGTTAAGCAAAAACTTAGAGAGCTTTGCGCACCTGGAAGATTCTGATATTTCAGCTATCATGGCCAGTGAGCTTAAAGATCATCCCTTACTTTTAATCCCCATCAAAACCAGACAGAAACTGATCGATAAATTAGTCACTGATCCTGATATGCACCAGCAAATTAAACTCTCCTATTTATACAACGGAGATCTTTCCAAAAGAAACAGACTTATTTTTGATGCTCTTTTAAAAAACTATAAGGGCGCATTTGAAGATGTTCTCAAACATATTAGAGTAGAGCGTTTTTATATTGATAAACGCTATTCTGTGGGAGCAGTGACCATTGAGCCACAACTGCACGTGGATGCTAAGCTTCAACAAATTACTATGGACAAAAGACTGGCTTCGCTGCCTCCTTCTCTTCAATCTTTGAATTTATTTAGTTTAAGTGGTGAAGTGGTATTGGCCAATAGAGGGATCATAGAGTTTTCAGATATTCTTAAGCGACCTCTGGATACGTTTAAATATCTTCTCATGACAATGGAAACTAAAAATATAAACTTGGGAGGTATTTTAACAGAATTGGATATTTTCTTTATAGGAAGTACCAATGAAGTCCATTTTAATGCCTTCAAACAGCACCCCGATTATAATTCTTTTCGCGGACGCTTTGCTTTTCTTAAAGTCCCCTATCTACTCGATTACAAAGAAGAGATGGAAATTTATGAGGAGCAAGTTAAAAACTTAGAAGATAAAGCCAACTTTGAGCCTCATGCCATTGAAGCTCTCTGTCTTTGGGCGGTCATGACCCGAATGCGCCACTCTCAGGTGAAAAACTATAAAGACAAAAAACTGGGGGAAATCGTTCCTAAACTCACCCCCCTAGAAAAAGCTGTTTTTCTTGCTCAGGGGGATATGCCAGAATATCTTAGCCAAGAAGAGCAACAAATTCTTAAACTTGGTCGAGATGAAGTTGAAGCGGAATTTGAAGATGAGGCGATGTATGAAGGAAAATTTGGTATCTCTCCTAGGGAAATCAAACAGCTCATCTATGATATAACTTCTGAAAATGACACTATCACTTTTATTGAAATTCTTGATCAGCTTCGAGAGTTATCAGAAAAAAAGTCTGACCATGACTTTTTAAATATCTCTAGCCAAGGGGATTATCATAACCCTAAAAAGTTTTTGTATTTAGTGGAACAATATTTTTTAACTGAGTTTGATAGAGAAGTGCGAGATTCTCTTGGTCTGGTGGATAATCGCTCTTATGAGGATTATATTTCGAAATATGTTCAACATATCAATGCCATTTATAAAAAAGAGAAAATTAAAAATACAGTCACAGGTAAGTATGAAGAACCTGATTCATATTTTATCAAGGAATTTGAATCTAATATTCATCTCAAAGAAAATCCTGAGAGCTTTAGGTCTCATATTCTCAGTAAACTCGGTGCCTACTCCCTAGATAATCCTGGTAAAAAAATCACATATACTGATGTCTTAGATGGAGTGACGAAACAATTAAAGGAATCCTTTCGAAACGAACAAAAAAAGATTATCGATAATATTGGATCTAACCTCGTTTATTATGTTCGTGAACTTGAGGATAAAAAAGAAGGTGTGACTGCAGCTTCAGGCCTCTCCGATGAAGCGAGAGCTCAGATCGAAAATATTTTTGATGCTCTTGCTAAAAAATATAATTACTCTAAAGATGGAGCTTTGATTTGTTTAAAGTTTCTTATTAAAAAGAGATATGATACTCACAAATAATGAGTGAGATATCAAAGAGCTTTTCTCCGGATTTATACGAAGCTATTTATTTAGTGGATGAAGAACAAGATGGGATGCGCTTGGACCAATTCTGCGCCATCTATCTCAGTAGTTTTTCCAGACAACAGATCAAACAAAAAATCAAAGTCGGACAAGTTCAAATTTTTGATCGCCCTTATCCCCATAAGGCCAGCGTTAAAGTCTATCACCGAGAAAAAGTAAAAATTTTCACTCCCAGAGGGGAGCTAGAAGACGAGTACTGGCGAGGGGAAAAGCTAGAATTAGAACTCGACCCGAAAACAATTTTTGAAAATGATCATTATTTTATTGTGGCCAAGCCTCCTTATATGACAACTCATCCCACGGGTAAGCATCTCTTTAACTGCGTCACTGTTTATTATGAGCATAAATACCAACAGACGATTCATTCTATCCACCGGCTTGATCGCGAAACCAGTGGAATTCAACTCTTGGGGAAAAACCCAAGGGCCGCGGAAAAAATGGGGGCTTTATTTGAGCAAGATAAAATAAGTAAGTGCTATTTTCTTATCGCTCATAAGAATAAAAATCTTACCTTCCCCCTCAATGCTGTTGAGCGCTTAGGCCAGATCGATGATTTTATCCCAAGACTTTTTGTTCATTGCTTTCCCCCGGAATCTTTTGAAGGGAAAACCGCGAGAACTCATTTCGAACTTCTTCATGAAAATGACAACACTATCATAGCTCTGGCTTTTCCAGTGACAGGAAGACAACATCAAATTCGTGCTCATGCAGCTTTTCATGGATTCCCCCTCATTGGAGATAAGCTCTATAATGGAGACCCCAAAGTGTTTATGCGCTTTAAAGATGGAGTGGCTACCAAAGAAGATCATGATCTTATGCAGCTCTCTCGCCATGCTCTTCACGCTATAGCTATTCATTATGAATGCCCTTTTGAGAAAAGCGTTCAATTTCATAGAGCAGAATTGCCTCGAGATTTAAAAGAGTGGATCGAGAAAAACTTTACTCAGCTCGATTTTGAAGAATTAGACAAAAAGATAGAGAAAGTTGCTTTAAAGTTTTTAAGCACCCTTAAAGGTGCTTGAGATAATTATAAACACCTGCAGCCTCAGCGTTTTCTTTTCCTTCCAAAACAATGCTTGGCTTGTGAATCATCTTTGCCAGAACCTCTTTGATATTACTGACACCGATAGAAGTCTTGAAGAGTTTGAACATAGACTCATCATTAAGAGCATCCCCAAAGAAGAGACAATCATCCATATTCACATCCGGGAAATAGTTTTTCAAAAGATAAGAGACACCTTTTGCTTTAGATATTTCACCTAGCCAAAAGTTTAGGTGTACATTGGAGAGAGAATAATTCACTTTATGCTCATCCAGAAAATCAGTGATTTTATGTTGAAGTTTCTTATCGAGAGAGAAGTATTCAATGGCGCGGTCGGTTCTGCGTCCGAAAGAATCTGCACTCATCACCACACCAGGAATCTCTTCATTGAGTATTTTTGTGATCTTATCTAAGCGAGCAATGGTATCCAAATCAACCAGGTTTTCTTCACAAATCTCACCTTTATCATTCTTGTAGGTCAGCACTCCTCCACCTTCCATGAGGCAATACTGGATCGGAAAATGAGTGAGAAAAAAATGTCCCCAGGAAAGGGAGCGGCCAGAGACAATGATAAGTTCAGAATTTAAACGCTTGGTCTCATTTAAGATATCAAAAAAAACGGTACCTAACTCTCCGTTTGTAGTTAAGGTACCGTCAAAGTCACTAAATATTTTCATGAATTATTGAATTGGAAGTGAAACACCTGCAACGATGGAAGTATAACTATTTCTAAGTGAAAAGTTTGCTTCTAAGTTACCTACAAGGTCTCTGAAGTTTCCAAAAGGAAGTCTACCAGTGATTCCTGTCGCAAGAGCTGTAGAAGTTTCATAAGTTCCTTCGTCAGTGTTAAGTCCCACATTGATAGGAAGTGCCAAAAATGGAAATGCTTCATTCCCCCAAAAAGAAAAACCTTTTGAAACCGTTGGAGCGGCACCAAAAGAATTGATTCTCTCACCTTCAACACTTTCTGTTTGAAGCAGTCCTTTGATTGAAAATCTTGGCTGACGTCCATAATCTGGAATGATCATCATATCTGCTCCCGCAAAAAAACGTGAAGCGCGATCACCATCGTTCACACCAAAACCAGCTTCCATATTTATTTTTTCGTTCATACGATTTAGGTATCTAGCCGCGATTCCCATCCCCGATCCATTGCTTAAATAAGAATCGAATTGAGTCGTGACAATATGTTTTTCCATAACAAATGGGTGAGATGAAAGTCCAATTGAGCTGGCCATCACACTAGATGATAATAATAAAGTAAGTAACATGAAGATTGATTTTCTCATAAGGTCCCTCTATAAGTTTGTTTAAAATCCTTTACTTATAAAGTTTAAGCAACAAAATGCAACCCGTCAAAAAAGAAATGATAAATGAACTTTGTTGTTAGAAACGATAGCCAAGTTCAAAATGCAGCAGAGAAAATGTAGGAAGACTGGCCACCCCATCAATCAGCGTTTCCACTTCATCTTTATCATCGCTATCATCCGTCTCATCCAGAAAGTCAGCTTCCTTATTCACAATGGCCAGAGGCCAGAAGACTTTAAACCAATCAAAGCCCACAGCAAAACCATTCTCCCACTTCCAGCGATTCCCCAAGCCCCACATCACTCCAGCGGTATCTACTCGAATCACATCAAAACTTGCCCCTACGGTTTCCGTATAAGAATTTCCAAGCTCGGCCGTAACCGTGTTATAAAAAGCTCCATATTGAAAATTAAATGAGCGACCTGAGACAAACGATCTCGTGGTTAAGTGAATACGACGATCACTCACTCCTCCCAAATCATCAATAAGGATATTCACTGAAAAACTGGCTTGCTGCCAAGCTAGCTCATAAGTCCTCTCTTCATCTCCATAAGTGGCCGTTAAACCAAACTTCCCAGGCACCCAAGTATCAACATAAGAAAAAGTTCCATAGACTCCCCATTTCTTTGGATCAAGAACAGGGTCTATTTTTGTTTTCTCTTCTAATAATTCGTTTTCTTCTTTGGCCGTCTCTTTAATCTCTTCTTTTATTTCTTCAACTGCAGGTTCACTTTCAAACTCTTCCCCGACAGCTTCGAGTTCTTGCTGCAGATTTTCTTTTTTATCTATCGTTTCTTGAATATCTTCTTGCGCCCAGAGCTGACTGCTCATCAATACGACTAGTAAATACCATTTCATTGCCACTCCCCTAACTTCTTCTCATAAGGATATATAATAAATATGCCTAGAGTAAAATTCAAATGTGTAGGAATCTAAAAATTTAGTACGAAGTTTTATGTTTTTTTCTAAAGTTTTCATCATTATCTTAAAAGTACATTTTCAATATTCAATATTGGCGTTATACAACAACAAATTTCAAATCATCTCTAGGAGAAACAAATGAAAAAATTATTACTTTTAACTACACTAACGATTTCTATGATCGCTCAAGCGGCACAAACTAAAAATTATTCTGATGGATCTATCACTGTTGAAAATCACCGTGACGGTTTAACTGCTGTAGTAGAAGTACAACTTATGGGTGAGCGAGCTGAAGATCTCATGGCAAGCCTCAAAGAGAGCTTACAAGATACACTTACCTTTAATGAATACCGTGCCATGGAAACTGAAGGGACTTTTTCAATGGAATATGGCGGAGGTCATTACTCAAACCTTGAGAGTATGGATGGAGAGCTTATTTGTACTGCAGGTGTTCAAACAACTTGTGCCTTTATCAAAGATGATGGTCGTTATAACGCTAGAAGATTTCCATTCTTCCCAGCAGCGAAAAAAGCGACAATCAAGTCAGATAATATCGTCACTAGCACCAAAGCGATCCTCAATGTCAGTGATCACAAGTCGACTCGCCAGTTACACAACGTTCTAGATGAGGCAGGACTTTGCTCAAAAATCGTTCAAAGATGTTATGGGACTTGCACCAGCTATTGTCAGTTAATGCTGAAAAAGTAATTCTCATCATGCATATGGGTTGAGTGATGTATGAGTTGCTCAGCCCCTTTTCACCCCACAACGCACTGCAAAGCCATGAAAATTATTAATTATGGTTGCTAAATAATCCGATCTTATATATAAATATTCACTCAACACTTACGGTGGCTGTAGTTCAGTTGGTAGAGCAGCAGATTGTGATTCTGTTTGTCGTGGGTTCGAGCCCCATCAGCCACCCCATTTTTTTCCAAGCATTTTCACCACTTTTTACTTAACAACCTAACTAATCAAAATGATTAATCAATGAGTTATAGGCTTATCTAAATCTCAATAACTTGTATCTTTCAGATTATTTCACT
>CEQY01028876.1_pt1 | contig 34498 bp, 36 predicted proteins | sample 361391 | NCBI WGS metagenome assembly CEQY01 (sample SAMEA2621075, study PRJEB7988) | marine metagenome | isolation source: saline water (ENVO:00002010), including | reverse complement strand
AGGCCGTGTATAATGCCCACAGCGGCTATGACGGTGTAAACTCCAGACAATGCGGGGAGGCTCGCTGAGACTACAGTACCGAAAACAAAGAGAAGAATAATTATAGTCAACGGAGCCGAAATTAGCTCAGCCCTCAGAAGCTCCTCCTTTAGAACCAAGTCAAAGGTGATATCAATTGCCAAATTGTCTGTTAGGTACTTTTCCATGCCCGGTGGAGCATCAGCTGGAAGGGCAATTTCTTGATAAATATCCTTCAGTAGAATCTTAGAATCCTCTCTATTCATATTTACCTTGACGTACACTCTAGACCATGACGGGTCGACATCGCTTACCAGAGAGGAGCGATTTGCCTCATTAGTTTCCCAAGGCACATCCAAATCGACATTCTCGTTTTTGGAAAGTATTTCAATAGTCTCCTGAATAGCGTATACTACTTCTTCGTCATCGTAAGCGTATCCAGGATGGTGGAATAGAACGTGAAAAGACTCGAAAGCAGTCTCGTTAGGGTCAGAGAAGCCCTCTCCTGCAGCCTCCCATCCGTCGACTGACTCCAAATCACCCTCTCCATAACCCTCGATATATTTCGGCTCCAGTGAAATCATGTACCCTAGTCCAGCACAGAGCAGTAGAGAGCACATTAGCACGACTTGAGCGTAGTCATGAACAAAAATACCTATTTTGTAGTACAATCTGTCTTCCAATACGGAAGGATCCGTTGCTCCTTCCATGAGGTTTGCCCGACTAACTATGGTTTATCTATTTGTTTCACTATGATTTCATTTCACACTGCTAGCAAGGAAACGGAGCCAATAACTAGCGATGGCTCTAAACCACTAACTGACAAGTCTTCTTCCGTGGCCTCCCCAGACAAAACAAGAATACCGTGGACCCCCGCCCTTTGGGCCATTTCCATGTCCGTGTACAAACGATCCCCAACCATTGCGCAATTGGAGGGTTCTAGGCCCAATTCGACTATTTTGTGCAGAATCATCCCCTTGTTCGGTTTCCCGCAGATATGGAATGGTCTTTTTCCGGTAGTGGCCTCAAATAGAGCGATATACGCACCTGCATCAGGCAAACCCCCTTCTGGAGAGGGGCAGACCATATCTGGGTGACTAGCCACCATCGGAACACCTTCATGGAGAAACGAAGAAGCAGTGGCAAGCTTCTCATAGGTTATTTCAGTATCATAACCCAAAACAACAAATTCAGGCTCACTAGATTTTGTTTCTATACCAACTTCCTCAAGCATTGATCTCATACCTTCGGTTCCAACCAGGTAAGTCTTGTCGACTCCTTTGTCTCTGAGCCAATAAATCAAATCATGTGTTGACAGAAGCACTTCATCATCATCAGCGATGATGCCAAATTTATGCAATTTCTCCTTGTACTGGTGAACTGATTTGCTAGAGTTATTCGACAAAAAGAATCTTTTAACCCCCATATTCTCCAATCTGTCTAGGAATTCTAAAGCGCCGTCAATCAACTGATCTCCAAGATAAATAGTACCATCTAGGTCCAAAAAAACCGCTTCAATTCCAGTAAGATCTTCATCAATCAACCCTTCACTTCCCAACTCGTACTATGGTAGAACTAGTGTCTTGAACAGGAACCAGGGGCTCCAGAGAGACTTCTGTGCTTCTTTGTCTGCAATCATCCCAGTAAGAATGTCACCCAATTCCTCTTTCTTTGAGGCCCTACCAACGAACCAATTCATCGTCCTCTTCCACTTCACCAGTTTTTGTAGTCTGTATGAATTAGTCAGCTCCTTGCCCAAGGTGCCCCAAAGATCTTCCATATACAATGCCGCTTGGTCCTCAGGAAAACCATCCGAATGAAGCTCTTTGTCAAAATATTTTGATGTCATTTTAGCAGAAACTAACCCATTTCCTATTCCTTCTCCTGTGAACGGGTCGACAAGACTTGCAGCATCCCCTACGCACATAACTCCAGCACCAGCAGAACGCCTTGGTTGTTGAGAAGGAGCGCTCTTTCTTGGAGAACCGAACGGAAGCTGCCAACCCTTCTGAGAACCATCGATCAATCTAGCGTCCGTGAAACGCTCCTTGAATACAGGATGCTCCTTTATGACCCATTCCTGCATCTTCTTCAAAGATTTCTTAATTCCCTTCTTCCTTCTAGCCTTCTCTTCCGAAATCACCATTCCGATTCCTACGTTCACAACTCCTTCCTGGACCGGGAAAATCCAGAAATAACCCGGGATAACCTCATCGATAAAGTGAATCTCAATAGGGCCGCTCCTTCCCTCAAAACCCCCAACATTTTCCCAGTACTCCCTGTAAGCCCCGCAGTAGTGATCATCATCTCTCATAGGCTCCTCATTAATTTCCTCAACTAGAGTCGTCGCAACCGGACACCTGTACCCACCTGCACCAATAGTGAGGGGCGCGCCAAATCTCATCACGGGCAAATCTTCGCCTCTCTTCCCGAATTTCCCCACCACTCCAACTATTGACCCATCTTCTACTTCTACACCTGTAACTGAGAACCCTTGGATTACAGACCCTCCAGACTCGATGACCAACTCAGTAGCCCTTTTGAACATCATATAATCAAACTGAATCCTAGGAAGAGCATATCCCGCCATTTTCTTTTCGAATTCATCTTGAGGAAGCATTACCTTGACCGTGTTTCCATTTGTACTACCAAATATTATCGAATCAACCATGAAATGGGGCGTCTGCTCAATCATTTCTTTGACCCCTAGCTCCTTAACATGATTGAGTGACTTACCACCTACTGCGTCTCCGCATATTTTGTCCCTGGGCCAAACTTCCCGTTCAATTAGGAGGACCCTGCAACCATTCATGGCATTATAGGCAGCTGCAGCTGACCCACTAGGCCCTCCGCCAACAACTATCACATCGAAGGACTCACCATCATCTGGGACTTCTCCAGTATCAATGGGGCCCTGCCAAGATTCCATTCATTTGGAATGCGACAGGTCTCATCATACAAACTATGCCATTGGGTTAATCCGTCATGCATCATCCCGTGTAACATGGAGAGAGGAGTTTGTTTAGTCCAGACAACTCTTCCCGGTGATTGGCTAGAACCCATTGCCGCAGAATGGGCGACCGGTTTCGTCAGAGACAAACTCGCCTCTTGTGTTCACAGAAACCTAGTCACCTCGGTATATCACTGGGATGGCTCTCTTGAGAGTTCAGACGAGTGGAGAATCCAACTAAAGACATCAATAAATAACAAGGACAAGCTTGTAAGCGAAATCCAGAAAAGACACCCATTCGATACACCACAAATACTGGCTTGGTTAGCAGAATCCACAGATGAATATGCCAGTTGGGTTGAAGGGTAAACCCCATTCGTAGCCATGGGCCTCTCCGACTATCTTCGACCGGCAACAAAGGTCCCAACAACTTGGTGGAGCTCCCCGAATCCCATGTCTCTCAAACCTAAACCATCCACTATGACCATTCTGATTCTTGGAGAGTTCCTATTCGGCTTGGGTGATGCAATGTTAATTGCTGCAGATATTGGAAATACCCCATGGACAGTTTTAGCTCAGGGAATAGCGATTCAAGTTGATCTGACAGTCGGTCAGGCGACATTCTTAGTCAGTGCATTGGTTCTACTCCTCTGGATTCCAATCAAGGAGGTACCGGGGCTGGGAACCATCTTGAATGCAATGATTATAGCCGTTACAATCGATCTCACGGTCCCCCTCATACCCCAATCCGAAAGTTATGCAATTTCCTTACTACAAGTTTTCATCGGCATCCTCCTCATAGCAATAGGAAGCTCGATGTATCTTACAGCAAACCTCGGCCCAGGTCCTCGAGACGGGTGGATGACGGGAATACAGCGAGTATCCGGTATACCCATTGGTAGAGTGAGGATCTCTATTGAGGTATCTGTGTTGATAATTGGAATATTTCTAGGGGGGAAATTTGGGATAGGTACTATTCTATTTGCAATTGCGATAGGCCCGGTGGTAGCTTCATGCCTAGCAATCGCGGGTAGGATAGGCTCACAGAATAGGACCAATCTCAATTCCCAGCAATAGAACCGCCGTCGCGAATATGGTAATTAGAATATTATCATCAATCGGTCCAAACTCATATCTTTCAACAAAAGTAGCAACAGCCGCAGCAATTAGGCCCCAAACGGGAATAGCAGGATCGCCCATGCCCGCTACAATCCAACCCAGTGGTGCACTAACAATGAACATGAATACATTACCTATCGGGCTTTTGGAACGTTTCCTGATTACGGCATTTCGAACAATCCCAGTAACTCCATCACCAAACGCCATGAATAATGAAGGGATTATGGCAAGCCAAGGGTCATCAACAATATACCAAATCAGAGTAATTGAGGTCCACCACATTAGTGTGAATTTAACGTCATTTTGATTTTGGCTTGTTTGGAACCAGAACATTCTCGTACCACTAATGTGAGCAGCGAATGTGAATGCTGTCAGTATGATCCCACATATCATTGGATACCAATAGTCATTGAATAAAAGCGGGACACAGAACGAACCCACGCCTCCAGCCATCATATGGACGATTTTTCTATTGTAGTAAACAGCACGGATTTCTTCCATCCCTCTAGCAACCATCATGTCATATGGTACCTTGGTCGAAAACAGCACTATCATTACGTAAACGCCCATTCCCGCAGCATAGTAGATCTGGGAATCCATGACTCCTCGGAGTGTACATCCAGCCTTAATGACACTCCTAACCTCGGGCAGGTTCATGCAGGAAAGCCCTCACGCCTATTCATGGGTGGTCATGGCGTTATTCAACGATATCGTGAGTTTCTTCCCGTTACCAAGAATACATGCATAATATCGCTTAACGAGGGTAACACCCCTCTTATTGAATCCCATAATCTCGTCCAAATACTAGGTGGAGAATTCAGATTATTTGTGAAATATGAGGGATTGAATCCAACTGCATCGTTCAAAGATCGAGGCATGACTATGGCAGTTACCAAGGCAGTTGAGAATGGAGTTAGGGCTATAGTATGTGCAAGTACGGGCAATACTAGCGCTTCAGCAGCTGCCTACGCATCTCGGGCAGGATTGACATGCGTAGTTCTGATCCCAGAGGGAAAGATTTCGTACGGTAAAATAGCTCAAGCGCTGATTCATGGTGCTAGGACAGTTGAGGTGAGGGGAAACTTCGACGAGGCATTAGAGTTGGTAAGAGAGTTAGGGATGAGGGATGATATCGAGATTGTGAACAGTATTAACCCATACAGGATTCAGGGTCAGAAGACTGCCGCCTTCGAAATCTGCGATCAACTTGGTGACGCTCCAGATATGCACTTCTTACCGGTTGGAAACGCAGGTAACATCACTTCATACTGGATGGGCTACAACGAATACAGGAAAGCAGGAAAATCCCAAAAACTTCCCATGATGATGGGTTGGCAGGCAAAGGGAGCGGCTCCCATTGTAAAGGGTGAGGTCATTAACGAACCGGAGACAATTGCAACTGCAATCAGAATCGGTAACCCGGCTAGCTGGGAACAAGCGATCAGAGCATCCGAAGAATCAGATGGAGAGATCGACGCCATCTCCGACGAAGAGATTCTCGATGCCCATAGAATGCTTGCGAGGACTGAAGGGATTTTCGTCGAGCCCGCATCAGCTGCTGGCATTGCTGGAATAGTCAAAAGTCATTCAAAAGGACAAATAGCCCGAGGCTCAACTGTAGTTGTAACTGTGACAGGACACGGCCTCAAGGATCCAGGAATTGCCATAGAGAACGCCAAGGCTGAATCTGTCGTAGTTGACCCTGACCTCCAATCGGTGCTTGAAGCCATTGGATTGTAATAAGCATCGTTATTGCTTACCTGCCAATCCGGAATCATGCACGACAAGTTCTCGGAACGTAATTTCTCAACAAGGGCGGTTTGGTCCGGTACGAATCATATAGAGGGTTCCGCAGTGACCCCTATTTTCACTACCTCGACCTACCAACTTACCGACGATTCCTACCAAATGTGGAAGGAAACAGGAGGCCAGCATACACTGCTCTACAGCAGATATGCCAGCGTAAATTCTGAGGCAGTATCCAGCAAGGTTGCATCTCTTGAGCAAGCAGAAGATGGCGAGACATTCAGTAGCGGGATGGCTGCAATATCATCCACTCTGCTCTCTCTCTTGACTCAAGGTGATCACGTTGTGACTTCAGCAGATATCTATGGCGGGACATACGGCCTAATGACTTCTAATTTACCAAAATACGGAATCGAGGTGACTATGGCGGATATTAGGGACCCAAGCTCCTTCGAGGCTGCCATAAAGGAGAATACAAAAGTACTGTACGTTGAAACAATCACAAATCCAGTTTTGAAGGTCTGCGATTTGGAGAGGATGGCATCTATAGCGCGAAAGCATGGTTTGGTCTCGATCGTCGACAATACATTCGCCACCCCTTGGGCATGTAGACCAATTTCAATGGGATTCGATTTAGTAATTCACTCGGGAACCAAATTTCTCAATGGTCATACTGATCTTACTGCAGGAATAGTAGTAGGATCCAAGAAACTACTTCGAGGGGTTTTCGAAGCCAAATCTAGATTTGGGGGCGCTGCAGATCCTCAAATGTGCTATCTATTGGAGCGAGGAATTAGGACGCTCCATGCTAGGATGCCAATTCACGCTTCAAACTCTTCTGAACTTGCTCGCAGATTAGAGCAACATCCCTCTGTAAACAGCGTCAATCACCCCTCTCTTTCCAGCTTCGATGATTATAACGTAGCTCAGAGAATAGTCCCCAACGGGACTGGGATGCTCTCTTTCTCAGTCAAGGGGGGCGATAATCGTGCTTTGCGATTCATAAGAGCTCTCGAAATAATTTTCGAAGCAACCAGCCTCGGCGGAATCGAAAGCTTAGTCAGTTGCCCATTTAACACCAGTCACTCATTTGTACCGGAGGAAATCAGACTTGAGTCCGGAATACTTCCGGGATTTGTTAGAATGAGTGTAGGGATTGAGGACGTCGAAGATCTCTGGTCCGATATAGATCAGGCCCTTGAAGTAAGTCAATTGTAAAGGATGAAACCATGGATGTCGAACTTCTGGTAGCTACACTGGTGTTCATCATCCCAATGTGTTTCAGTCCCGGGCCCAATAACGTTCTATGTGCAGCGCATGGGTCACAGCATGGATTCAAGGGCACTTTGACATTAATTTCAGGAATGGCGGTAGGGTGGTCGATTTTAGGCTTGTTAGTCGGAGGAGCAACAGTCTTCATCGAGGACAATCAGAGCTTCTTTGACACCTTAGCATACATAGGCGCGGCATACATCGCATACCTCTCTTACAAAATCGCCACATCCAATCCTTTGGACGAAGGCCATCACGACAATCAGCGCCTAGGATTTACTACTGGAGTGGCTATCCAGTTCGTTAATGGAAAGGCCTGGATACACTTTCTAGTTCTAATGACAACCTTTGGAACGGTGTTTGGATCTGGATTTATGGGAAAGTCAATGCTGGTTCTGCTAAATGTGATGTTCGGACTTCCAGCTGTAATGTCATGGGCAGCATTTGGTACAGTTCTCAGGAGGGCATTCACTACTCCCAGATCCGCAATCGTCCTAAATAGAGCCATGGGAGCTTCTTTGTTCGCAGTGGCTCTCTGGATTGTAGTGCAATAGTGGTGCAGAGGGCAGGATTCGAACCTGCGAAGCACTACGCACTGGGACCTCATCCCAGCCCCTTTGACCGCTCGGGTACCTCTGCTACTGCATAGGGGCTAACTACCGTCTATTTCAGAGGTATCCAAGCTTCCACACGACGAAGTATATGATGGGAACTAGCGGAATGCAGATTGCGAACGTCCTCCTGAAAATTCTCCATAGACTATTCTCATCTCCTTGGGGGATGCTGTCTGCGACTGCCACAACAACTTCCTCAATGATGTCGGCCCCCGGGCTTAGACTTGGCAATGTATCACCTACCAATTGATTCCGATCTTTGCAGCCATTGGTGGTGCCTGACCGGTCTTTGCATAGTAGAATAAGGATGCCCTGTTTACCGCTTCAACAGTTGAAAAGAATAGAACTGCGAAGAGTAGCCCAACAGCGAGAATTATAATTCCCAAGATGAAACCCACTTCACCCAACACCATAACTACCCCTCCAATAGCACAAATAATTAGGACACAGAGAAACATGAGTAGCCCAGTTCCTATGTGAGAAGACACATCCTCGCCCCAGGTTCTTCTGAAGAGCTCAGTGCTTCTTTCCATTCCATTAAGAACTCCTGATTTTTCTAGAACAATCATTGGAACCATGAAGAATGTGACGACCCACCAAGCTATCCCTATGACAAAGCTAGCCAATCCCGCAATCAACCTGAGTGGAAGAGGAGAGTCGTCACTGTGGGCCAATCCCTCTAAAATCTGAATGAACATTCCGACTGTTCCAGCAATGATGCCCCACACAAAAATCTGCGGAAGGCACCTCATCGCTTGTCCTATTCCGTAGGAGAAGCTTGGGTTACTTCCTGAGCTTATTCGCTCGTAAGCGCTTGCAATTATGGCAGCATTCCAAAAAACCGTGATTATGGAGACTACCATGTAGAAAACGAACCATATGGCCATATGAGCGAGAACTAACTCGCTTCCACAGTTTTCACCCACACACTCTGGATTTGAGGTGATCACTTCCAGGCCTACTGAACTAGAGATTGCTGCACCTATTGCCACAAGAGAGAATAAGCCGGAAAGAAACGAGTAAACCATCAGTTCAGGATCCGATCTGACCACAGCCACACCGAGTTTTGTCATCTTCCAGCCACGAGAAATTCTTTCTAATAGGCCAATTCTCTTATTTCCTTTCCTAATCATCCATGTATCCGTGCCGGCTTCCATCGCTGAATTCTAGCCGGTGGGTGTAATAATAATATTCACGGAATCTCCAATTTTCACCATTCCCTCACGCAAAACACGGGCTAACCACCTAGACCAACCAAATTCTCGATCGTGATTTACTCGGTCGAATCTCCTGTCAATGAACGATTTGCTAATCTTCGAGCAAGGAGCACACGGCTCGCTAAGCTGCAGAAGAACATCGCCAATCTCTACAAGTGCACCTTCTACTAGAGATTCCCACTCTATCCCTTTGATTGTTAGGTTCTCTCCAGTGGTACCGACATCTATTGGATGGCCCTCTATCTTCATGCTTTCTATTCTCTCTAAAGAAAAGATGCAGACGGCTCTATCCGGATCGCCCCCTCGCCCTTCACGAAACTTGTTGAAATCACCCTCTACTCCATTCTTTCTAATCTCTGCAGATTCTATCAAGTTCTTTGGAACACCTCCGCTACTGATGTTTATAGAGTGAACCACACCTCTCATTCTAACCCCTCTGAGAAATCAAATTCCAGACCAACCCTATCAACCATTTCCAAGTATCTTCCTGCCAATTCTTTGTTTGGAATGCTTAGATTGTGCTTCCAGAACCTCCAACAAGCTATTGCAAGTGTTGCATACCTGTGCATAATCGGCATTGCATAAAATTCCTCATCGCTAAGAGATCTAACGCTCTGATAGCCTCTAATTAGAGAACACCAGCGGCTTGAAATCGGCACTCCCTCTTCCCAGCAGAATCCTACGAAGGCCATCACAATATCGAAGCAGAGAGGCCCAATCCAAGCTTCCTCAAGATCTAAAATTGCATTAACTGAGCCTTCACTTCCAATTATGTTGTCAGGAAAAAGGTCTCCATGAAGGACTCCATTTGGGAGGTCCGAGGGCAGATTATCTCTCAGAAAAGAGGCCTCCTTAGCTAGAATATCCAAGAAATTGAGAGACCAACCCTTCTCTTTACATAGGAAAATGACCCTTTCAAACAAACTAAAACCCATCCTGTATTCATTGGGAAAACAATCTGCCTTTGGGATACAATGCATTCGCGCTAGAACTTCCCCAAGAGATTCCATTGATTCAGAATCATTCCCTAGAAAACCACCTTCAATGTATGGCATCAAAGTCCAGGCAAAACCATCTTTCTTTGCCAACAGGCCGTGATTGTCCAGAAGCACAGGAACAACAGTTGGTATTCCGTGCTCTTGTAGGTGCAGATGTCTTTCTACTACTCGTTCAACTTCGGGAATTTCGTTTGCAAACCAAGCCTTTAGAACAAACTTCGAGCCATTAGAAAACTTTAGCAGTATGTTCGCGTTATCCCATCCCCCTTCTAGGCCAGATACGTGAATAGGATCAGAGAGTTTCGTGTGGCTTAGTATCCAATCTATGTCCTCCGAATTGATCTGTCTAAACAACAAATTCAACTCCGTTTCCACTTAAAAAAAACATCTAATCGCCACCATCATCCCCTTCAATCGATCTTATCAGACTTAAGTCAAGATCGTATCTCCCGTCCAGAAGGGACTGTTCCCCAGGAGCACTCAACCCTCCTATGTATCTTACTACTCTGATGAGCTGGCCTTTCTTCATCATGTTCCAGACCTTCCAAGGATCACCGAACGTTGCATGCGAATCCACAGCGGACATGCCCCATCCAAACTCTTCAGACAATGTGGTCAACAAATCAATCTTTCCGAGTAACAGCACCAAGTCGAATAGAGCCAGAGCACCCTTCGCAGTTTCGAGATCTTCTTCTGAAATAGCTTCTAATGGAAACTGCTCTTTCCTAGAGAAAGTCCTGACGTAGAAATTGTCAGACATAAAAAAACGACTTTCCGATAAGAAATCACCAATATTAGAGGCCTTAGTGTAACCTCCAAAGTATGCGTGATTATAATTAGAAACAGCTCGAGATATAGGATCTCTTAGCGTCGTTAGCAATACAACTCGACTGTCTCTGTGAAGAACTTTGAAGTCTGGCGATCCGTGCTCGGTTGCAACGAAGGTGACCCCTTCTTGTTCACAGCTATCTACGAACGATTTCAATTGACCTTCATCGTACTTCCAAAGTTCTAATCGCTCACCATCCTCATCAAGAGGGTTCCCATTTGCATTGTTCTTGTATAGAATTTCACCATTTGCCCTTGCTAGGTTTACAACCAGGGTTCCCGCAGCTTTGTGTATATGCTGAAACCAAATCAAACGATACATACTCCCACTTCCTCTTTCCCGTCATTGCATGCCCTTTTCATTTCGTTGTAGATAGTAAGGTATAATTTGATGAATCATCAGCAACCGACGATGGCGAGAGGAACTGGTAATCCCAGAATATTCCAGATAGGCTTCAATAGATGTGGTACAACAACGCTAATCCGTTTTTTCCAAGCAAATGGTCTCCACTGCCTCCATTGGGGGAGAGGGACGATAGCAGCTGGAATTGAAGCCGCATATATGGAGAATAAGCCGCTTTTATCGTATGTTGACGGATATCAGGCTTATGGAGATATGGAATTTGTTGAAGTAGAGGCTCAATCTAAAAAGCTCTTCAAAAAGAAACCATTCAGACGTCTTTATGCCAATCTTCCAAAAGGACAACTCAATCCTGTGTACGCGTTTGAAAGATTTCGTGAATTAGACCAACAGTATCCTGGTAGTAAATTCATTCTCAATACAAGAAATGTCGAAGATTGGGTTAGCAGTAGAATTAGATTCTTGGAAAGAGGCTATTTTTATTGCAAGCACGGTGTTAGATATCACGACTCTCAGGAAGCACTCAACCAGTGCTGGAGGGAGCATTGGGAAGAGCATACTTCGAATGTTAGGGAATACTTCTCAAATAGGCCAGAAGACCTCTTGGAATTTGATTTGGATAAAGATGGCCCAGAGAAAATTGCCTCATTCTTTGAAGATCTGAAACTGGACATCTCTCATTGGGGCCACCATAACCCCAGTGGAAAGTCAGGTAGCCCATAGATCGCTTGATTCAAGCGGGCCTTCTGTCATCAAACTCATATCCGAACATTTCAATCTCAATCTTACAAATCCCTCTGATGAAATCTATGCCTTTATCATCATAGTAAAGAGAGTAATGGCGCTTCTCTTTATTGAATCCGCTCTTAGCTCTTGGAAGCTCAATTTTCCCCAAACCAATCTTCTCAGAAATTATTTCTAAATCTGACTCTAAGCTTTCGAATTTGACAAACTCGTCAACCAAAACCTCTCCTTCAGACATGAAGATGCTAGAATTTGTCAGCAAGTCATCAGACCTCCTCTCAAGAAATTCCTCGAAGCTAGTGCTGCTGTCAATCCCCTTTTTCGGCCCAAATACCTCCCAGTTGTAAAGTGAAACTGCCATATCCCAGGGATTTCTCACTCCACAGAATTTTAGATAATTATCGAAAACAGCCCCCCCCAACCTTTTCTTCATTAGTTTCGCAGGTGTGTGGTTGAAATGATGGGCAAAACCTCCTCCCTTCAACAAATTCCATAGATCCCATTTTCTATATTGGTATATAGGTAAAATGGTGTTTTGCGGGCCAGGAAAACCCAGACTCCCCCTTAACTCCTCATCCTTTCCTATAGGGGAAATCACATCCCTAGGACCGCAGTATTTCGAAAGACCAATTTCAATACTAGTCCCTGCAGTCTTCCTAGTCTTGATAAAAATAAATTTATGCTCATGAGACACAATCATCAACAAAAACCTCACATTAATTTTCGAGATATTGACTTGATCGTGGCTCTAAGCCATAGAGAAACGGACTCTAATCTAGTCAAGGATTTAACTTTGCCCTGATGAGACCTCATCCCCACACGCAGCTTCTTCCAGGTCCCGTCAGAAATGGTCCTGAATGATATTGTTCCGGCGGCAATTTCGACATATTTTTTTGGATCACATCTGTAGAGAAGCAACTCACTCTCTAAAGCGAATCTTTCAACACCAAATCTATCAGGATGATGCACTATGCAGTCCGGGCACCATTTGATATTATATCCGGAATTTAGTACTCTCCATGCCAAATCAGTATCTTCTCTATGAATGAAATATCTTTCATCGAATCCTCCAACCTCTTCTAGAACATCCCGCCTGAAGGCCATATTTGCGGTCTTGAAACGATTCCAACTATCCCGTGGCTTTGGATCCATTCGCACAACCTCTCCATTCTCGTCAACCGTAGTTACGCCACCCTCTATCGCATTGGACCCATCGGCCATCTCTCTAAGGATATCTTCAATCCAGGTTTTTGATGGAACGCAATCATCATCAGTGAATGCTACAATCTCAGAAACGCCTCTCCGCAGACCTTTGTTTCTACTATATGCAGGCCCCCTATCCGACTCAGAATCATCCACTACTTCAATGGAGTTTGGGCGCACAGTCTGCTCCTCCAGAGCAGCTAGACACCTCTTCAACTCCTTCTCTCTCCGAAAGGTGGGAATCACCACATCCACACCCATGCTCATGACCCGCCCATGCGCTATTATAATTAGATAAACGGGTCGAATCTGTTTTATTAAGACAAAAACTGATTTTTGTTTGAACATTACTCCAATCACATACATGATTCCGTTTAGTTGAATAATATATCACCAGACCCGTTAGCATGGTAAACCTAGCATCAATAGTACTCGGAGATTTCCAAGATAGCCTATCTTCAGCCTTTGGGAGTACAATGGGTTGGATAGCCGGTCACCTAATTCTGGTGTTAATGATTTCAATAACTGCTCTAGGAATCCGCGAGAGAGAACATATCATGAAGTATTCAGGAATGAATATGGGGATGGCAATAGAATCATTTACAATCTTGATTTTGTCAATAGTAATTTTCTGGATTTACACTACTTCCTTCGATTTTGAAGCGGGACCTTCGATTGCTCTTGCGGCGACCACTTCACTCTCACTGAGATGGATGGTCACCGTCTTGGGTTAGTCACGACGTCTTTTCCAAAACCACAGAAGCAATATCGAGACGACCAAAAGGGCTGCTGACCCCCCAAAAATTACATTCTGATTTTCTGGGGTTACACCCAAATCTTCCAGGATAGTTCCATTCACATCAATTCCCACATTTGGTACCACTACTTCTCTTTCGTTAACCGTAAGAGGGAATGCGAAATTACTCGAACAAGACATCTCCCCGGAAGTAACCTCATCTATAACTACCAGACATCCTTCCCATCTATTCTGTAGATTGGGTGGCGTGGTAAGAAGAAAATCGCACTCTACAGAACCCATGGGGTTTTCCACAATACAATCCCCCTGAGACATATCATTAAATCCAGATGGCCAGATATCTTCCTGAGAGCTTCCTTTCTCAAGAAGGTGCAGCGATATTTCCAATTGGTTCTGCTCATTGCTCTCACAATCGTATAATGCCGAGAAAGAAACATCTTCTCCAGCTTCGACGAATATTGACGATGGACCTGAAACAGAGCATAATGTGTAGGGCAAGACCTCAATCGAAACGACTTCCTCGTCTGAGAAACCAAATATGCTCACCGGGGCGCCTGCCCATTCAGTAACCACCGCACTCACATTAATTTCGTATATTCCTTCCAGCTGATCGTTTTCTGCTTGTACAACAACGACAAAATCAACCGTTTCTCCACCTTCAACAGTGACACTCTCAGGCCCTGAAGCTGTCAGATTTCCCGACTGGTAACTAATTTCGACTTCTTCTGTAAGGGTGGTAGGATTAGTCAATCCGCAATTGACCACGACACTAGCGTATCCTGAAAGAAAATCCAGTTGCAATTGATCGTCACATTCCAAGTCCACTTCAGGAAACAGCTGTTGGGCTGAAGATGATGGTACAAATGAGATAATAGTGAAAATATAAAACAAAATTACGAGCAAAGAAAAACACTTTCTCATGAACATCCGTTTTGAGAATTAGTCATAGATATTGGCCTTTTTTGAAACCAAACAACTAGTTTTATTCCTCAAAGCATTCATGACAATCACTCTCGCCGAAGCAAAACGTGGGCGACGGTTCAGAGAACTCGAATATGAATATTACATCACAGAGTACTAAGGTCACCAGTGGTACTGATGTTCAGGAGAAGCTAATTGTGGCGGCAAGGACATTTTCAGATCTATTGAAGCCAACCCTTGGTCCAAGAGGCCTTGATAAAATGCTCTACAAGACTGATGGATCAACAGCAGTAACTAATGATGGAGCTAAGATAGTTGCAGAACTTCTAATCAAGCATCCGGCAGCTAAAATGATGGTTTCCATGGCCGAATCCCAAGAGGAAGCCTGTGGAGACGGGGTTACCACTACGATGTTATTGTGTGGGGCATTACTATTGGAGGCCGACACTCTTTTCAGAAAGGGATTGCACCCACTTACTCTAGTAGATGGGTACGAGATTGCACTTGCTACCAGTCTTTCACAGTCTGACTCAGACGCCTCTCCAGTCAATGAGGACAAACTTCTGGCAGTCGCTGAAACCGCACTTCGAGGCAAGGTAGCGGAAGCAGCTCTAGACCTCTTTGCACCTATCATTGTCGAAGCACTCACAATAGTTTCAAAAAACAGAGATGAAATATCAGCAGAACATGTCTCGATGAAAAAGATTGGAACCGGGTCTCTAAGTGAGTCAAGGCTCGTAAAGGGGGTCGTCCTGAGGAGACGAATACTCTTGGACAGCCTTCCTAATGACATTTTTAATCCCAAGATAGCCTGTCTCGATGGAGATATTAAGATCAGAGAAATGACGCGAGATGCAGAAATTAAGATCTTGGAGGTTGAGAATCTAGACTTATTCATCGATGCAGAAATGAATAGGAAAAATGAGATCCTTCAAGGCATAGTAGAATCCTCTGCCGAGGTTATACTATGCTCAGGAGAAGTAGACCAAGACATCCTCCACATGCTGAGAGAAAATGGTATTCTGGTGGTTGGAGAATTAGACTCTTCCGAACTAAGGAACGCATCGGATTCTACCGGATCGAGAATCGTACAAAGTCCGTTAGAGATAGACAAAGGTGCACTCGGGCTCTGTGGAAAGGTGACATGGGAAAAAAAGCAGTCTTCAGATGAAGTCGAAGACATAATCAGAATTGAGGACTGCCCAAATCCCTCAGTAGTTACCATAGAGGTGGGAGGAGCTGGGGAGGTCGGAACCGAGGAAGTAATCCGAGGTCTTCATGATTCCCTGAGAGCGACATCCCTAGCCATGAACGAAGAACTACTCCCGGGAGCAGGTTCAATCCATAGCAGGATGGCAAGGGCCGTCAGGGAGGCCTCTGAAAAACAAGGAGGAAGGGAAAGACTTGCTATGGAAGCATTCGCTAGAGCTCTTGAGGCTATTCCAGCTACTCTCGTGGAAAACTCTGGTGGTGAGCCTCTCGATCGAATTCTAGAACTTAGAGCAATTCCTCTAGGAGATGATTTCAATGGAATATCTGAAGACGGAAAAATTTGTGAAGTTGAGAGAACATGGCACCCTAGATCAGTAATAGAGAACTCTCTAGAATCTGCAACGGAGACAGCTATGGGGATTCTTAGGATAGATCAAGTCATTTCGGCAAAAGGCGAATAGTCACCACTAACTTTCAAGCCTCTTACACACGCCCATTCTTCATGGAGAGGCCCAGAGCACTGATTAGCGTCTGGGATAAAACAGGAATCGAGGATCTAGCTACAGCACTGAACTCGATGAATTGGGAGCTTATCTCCACAGGAGGGACTGCTTCGAAGCTTAGGAAAGCCGGCTTCAAAGTCACGGACGTATCTGATGTCAGTGGTCACCCTGAGATCTTAGATGGCCGAGTAAAAACTCTCCATCCAGCTCTTCACGGGGGAATACTTGCCAGACGCGACTCTGAAAAAGATATGCAGACTCTGGCCGAACTTGGCTATGTTGGTATCGATATGGTTTGTGTAAACCTCTATCCTTTCGAGGATACTGCAGCTCTAGACCCTCCCGTAAGCAATCAGGACCTATTTGAGATGATTGATATCGGTGGCCCTACCATGGTCAGATCCTCAGCTAAGAATCATGCTGATGTCATTATCGTTACACAGCCAGAGCAATACGAATCGATCTTGAATGCTCTTTCAGAATCAAATGGAAATCCTTCTGGAGTAGGTTTGGAAATGAGGAAAGAACTGGCGCTATCCGCATTCCAATCTACCGCAGCGTACGATTCAGCGATTTCAAACGAGCTATGGACTAGATTTATACAAAGTAGGATTCCGAATAGAATCCTCGCATCTTCAAAGCCTGGTATAGAACTAAGATATGGCGAGAATCCTCACCAACAAGCCTCATTCTATCCGTCTCCAGGAAACCCAAGAGGCCTTTCCAGAGCAGAGCAACACGGGGGTAAACCGCTTTCATACAACAACTATCTCGATCTTGATGCCGCTCTTAGGCTAGTCCGGTCCTTATCCCAGACTTGTGATTTCGAATCACACTCTTGTGTGGCCATCAAGCACACCAATCCATGCGGAGCATCAGTATCCAATAATCAGGTTTCAGCTTGGGAAAATGCACTAGCTAGTGATCCAGAGAGTGCATTCGGATGTGTGATTGCATTCGATAGTGTGGTAGAAAAAGAAACAGCTGAGTCGATAGGTAATCACTTCTTCGAATGCATGATCGCTCCGGGTTATCAATCAGATGCTTTGGAAATACTCTCCAATGGTAAGAACAGGAGAATCCTGACTCTTGACCCACTTGGAGAGCTCATCGATGAGCCCAAAATACGACAAGTACAGGGAGGCTGGTTATCCCAAATTCAAGGCATCCATAGAATCGATTGGGAAAATGTGAGGCATGTCACAGAAAAGACTCTCGATGAGGATGAGCTAAACCTAGCCAGGTTCGGAACCTCAGTTATCGCAGAAGTCCAGTCAAATGCAATTATTCTTGTTCGTAAAACAGAATCGGGATACTCAACTGTAGGAGTCGGTCCAGGTCAGACGAGCCGGGTTGAGGCAGTTCGTATTGCCGCAAGGAGGGCCGGGAAGAGAGCAAAAGGAGCGATGATGATTTCCGACGCTTTCTTCCCTTTCCGTGACGGTGTTGATACCTCGAGCGAGATCGGCATAACAAGCATAGTTCAGCCTGGTGGCTCAATTCGTGACGAAGAGGTAATCGAGGCCGCGAACGAGTTTGGGATAGCGATGGTACTTACCGGAACACGACTCTTCAGACACTAGCGAGTCCACCAACTGGAAACAGATACTAGAACCCCAGAGGCATGATCGCAATCCTGATGACTCTCAGTGAAAACCATCATACAGCGAGCTTCGATGCGCCACTGTGACAAAACACTCCGCTTCTGGTTCAAATACCTATGAGGATCTAGTATCAGCTATTGGCAATACTCCTTTGATTAGACTAAATAGGATTGCTGAGGGATTAGAGAGATCTACCGTATGGGTCAAGTTAGAGAGGTGCAATCCGGGGGGCTCAATAAAGGACAGAATTGGACTACAGATGGTTCTGGATGCTGAAGAGAAAGGACTACTAAAGCCAGGAGGGACTATTGTCGAGGGAACTTCGGGCAATACCGGAATAGGGCTAGCCATGGTAGCTGCACAGAGGGGTTACAGATGCATTTTCACTATGGCTGACAAGATGAGTAAGGAGAAGATAGATCTCCTGAGGGCCATGGGGGCCGAGGTTCACGTCTGCCCAACTGCGGTAGAGAAGGAGGACCCGAGGTCCTACTATGAGGTGGCAGCCAGACTAGCACGAGAGATACCCGGGGCATGGTATCCAGACCAATACTCCCACGAGGCAAACCCATTGACACACTACCTCTCAACTGGGCCGGAGATTTGGCAGCAGACTGAAGGCAAAATAACTCATTTCGTAGCCACGATGGGAACTGGAGGAACTATTTCTGGGACTTCTAAATCATTGAAAGAGAATGCCGAGGCCCATGGATCTTCACCACCCAAGATAGTCGGGGTCGACGCCGTCGGCTCTATTCTCAAGCAATGGTTCGAAGAGAGAACCATGGGCGAGCCACATACGTACAAGGTCGAGGGCTTCGGTGAAGACTTCATCCCGTCCGCAACCGACTTTTCAGTGATTGACGAGATTTACCAAGTTGACGATGGCGAATGCTTCCAGTGGGCGAGAGCTCTCGCTAGGAAAGAGGGAATGTTCTGCGGCGGTTCATGCGGCGGTGCCATAAAGATTGCAATCGACATTGCAAAGGAGGCAGAACAAAATGGCGAGGAAGCTATGGTGGTCGCGGTGCTACCCGATGCCGGCAACCCATACCTGTCGAAGTTCTACAATGATGATTGGCTCAGAGAGAATGGTTGGGAGCCCGACGATTGGGATTAATTACACCATTTCGAAGGCTTTCTCCAGATCGGTGATTAGATCATCGGCATCTTCGATCCCAACCGAGAGCCTAACCAAACCGTCTTCGAAACCTCTTGCTAATCGCTCCTCGCGAGGGACTTCTGCATGGGTCATTGTGGCAGGATGGGTAATCATAGTCTCTACAGATCCCAAGCTCTCGGCTAGAAGGCACAGCTCTACAGAATTCATCAGCTTCTTCCCAGCCTCCAATCCCCCTTCCAGCTCGAAAGAAATCATCCCGCTGTAGCCTTTCATCTGATCCTTGGCCACATGATGCATTGGGTGGGATTCCAGACCAGGATAAACCACCTTAGACACCTTCGGATGCTGCTCTAGGTAAGCCGCAATCTTCTCCGCGTTCTCCCAGTGCCTCTGCATCCTCAGATGCAATGTCTTCAGACCCATGATTACCAACCAACAATCGAATGGGCTAGGTACAGCTCCAACACTCTTTTGGATATACTTCAGTTGATCGTAGAGATCGTTCCTATCGGTAACTATGACGCCCCCTATGATCTGATTGTGTCCACTGAGATACTTCGTGGTACTATGTAGAACTAAATCCGCCCCATACTCAAGAGGCCTGAGGAAAACGGGCGTGGCAAAAGTCGTATCGACTACATACAGGAGGTTGTTTCTATTCGCTATCTCCCCAACGGCCTCTAAATCAGTCACTTTCAGTAATGGGTTTGTAGGAGTTTCAATCCATACCATCTTAGTTTCTGGACGAATGGCCTCCTCAACATTCGCTGCTACTTGCGAGTCAACGTAGGTGAACTCAACTCCATAGTTGGTCATCAGTTTATTAAACAGTCTAGCAGTACCCCCATAGACATCATCGCAACAGACAACATGATCTCCTTGGCTAAGCAGCTTCATGCAGCTATCTGCACTCGCCATCCCACTAGAGAAAGCGATTGCATGACTCCCACCCTCCAAGGCAGCAAGGTGCTTCTCCAGCTCTTGCCTAGTCGGATTCGACGAGCGAGTGTAGTCAAATCCCTTGTCTACACCAATCTCCTCAAGAACGTAGGTGGCTGTTTGGTATATCGGTGGAATGATAGCTCCCGTTGTTGGGTCTGGCTTGCTTTTTCCTCTTACAGAGATGGTGTCGAAGTCCATGTTTCTCTTACCCTCGGAATTAGCCATATGCAAAAGAGTTTGAGTTTCGTCAATTTCCTCTTATCCGAACTCTAGTCGCTACGTAGATTATTCCGAATAGTCCAGCCAGGATAATGGATATAGCACCGAATCCCGGATCAGCACCATTCCAAGAAGAAGGATCGAAAGGCTCTCCATCACCTAGCGTGGAAATATACCAAACAAACGCTGCTGAAGCCGTTGACATGAGTGCTATGAGGACTATAATTCCCGTTCTCGCATGTCTAGGAACGGTCTTTCCAGTAGCATAATATTCGAACATGACGGCTCCGAAGAAACGATTTGTTAGAGTCCATCTGAACATCTTCTCACTGGAGTATGAAAAAAGGAAGGCCGCTGGTACGGCCCAAGAAACAGTGGGCCAACCCGGAACCCAAAGACCAATTATCGCAAAACCCAAGAAGAGGAATCCCAATCCTAGATAAAGACGACTGAGAAACGGATTGCTAGACACACAATATGTTTCTACAAGCTCATCGATACTGGCCACTCTTTCCATTCAGTTCGTCTAGTAGGGACCCTTGTTCGTGTTTAAGATGATATCATCCGAAGGCTCAAGCGATAAGTCCCTACCAGAAAGTCATGGAGACGCCCTTCATCTTCCCTAGGGCTGCCTCTATCGAAGCACCTCTAAGGCTAGCAGTTTTGATTTCGGGAGGAGGGTCAGGTTTAGCCTCCCTGTTGGCTTTCCAGTCATTAGAGCCTCGTTGTCATCGAACAGTAATCGTCCTTGCGGATAGCAGAAATGCTGGTGGCCTTGAGCATGGCAAGAGTGCCGGAATAACTACTGTAGGAATCCCCATCCCTATGGGGTTGGAAAGTACGGAACGCCGCCTTGCTCACGAGAATATGATCCAAAGCCAATTGAAATCTTCGAAAGCTGAGGTATTGATTCTAAGCGGATACATGAGGATTTTCACTCCTTCTTTCGTAGAAAAGTGGAAGGGACGTATAATGAATATTCACCCTTCCATGTTACCAGATTTTCCGGGTGCACACCCCCATCGGGATGCCCTCTCTGCTGGAGTCACTACAACTGGTTGTACTGTACACCTAGTAGACGAGGGAGTTGATACAGGCCCCATTCTCGCTCAAAGAGAAGTTCCTGTTCTTGAAGGAGATAACGAGGAGACACTTCAAGAGAGAGTAAAGAAAGTCGAGCATGTGCTATACCCCGAGACTATCGATCTATTTTGTAGAGGCAGACTCTCGATCTAGATCGTCAGGCGTATTTACGTTTGTTAACGTCATAGAATCAACTACCAGAAGTGAATGTTTCATATCGGTGAACTGAACATGAAGAGGACTTCGATTTTTACCAATCTCTTCTAGAACCTCCATAGGCCTAATCAATGCAAGAAGCGGGTGCGACATCTTCCCATCGTGTGGCATAATTAGACTATCAGAAACCCCTATACTCTCACTTAGTGAATTGAAAACTTCCTCAGAAATCCTAGGATAATCCACAGGTGCCAATTGAAGCAAACCCGACCCCTCATCTAAGTCACTAATAGCCTCAATAATTGCTTCAATTGGTCCAGCATGAGGTGTACTATCCAGAACCCATTCAATGTCAAGCGATATTCCGATTGCAGAACCATACTTATCGACGTCGGAAGGTTTGGCAACTGCAATTCTGATTGGCTCCAGGCCTGCTCCAGCAAGTGCTATGGCAACATGCTCAATCATTGGACGACCTTCAATTTCAAACAAGGCTTTATCGAACCCCATTCTAGAAGACCTACCACCAGCAAGTAATAGGGATTTCACGATCCTCACCTCAGATCATCCAGTCGTCTCAAAGCGTGTTGAATCTCTTCCATTAGGTCCATCGCTCTACCGATAAGCATTTGGCGATCCTTCCTTACTGAAGACCCCTCCAGCCAATTCATAATCTGTGCAATGTCTTGGGAACCCCTCTTTATTGTCCACTCAAGAACTTCCTCGGATACAGGATCATCAGATGGTAGCAGACGCTCTGCCATACTAGACCTAGCGAGCATATTGGAATTAGAACTATGGTTATGATTGCACCACCCTGTCCTTTATTCTACCAAGAAGTGAATCTCCATCGGGAACTTTAACATCTTTTAGAACATCAATAATTGTCTCTGACAACTCTCTCCCAGAGTTTTTCGAAGAATATGCTGTGATTAATGCAAGATGACTCTCAATCAACCTACCATTACACCAAGAAATTAATATTTCATCACTCGGAACATTCTGCTTTGCACGAAAAAGCTCTTCAATACTTAGAAGCAAAGCCTCTAAAGGCTCAGAATTATTTATCGATGAAGCTAGGATGCTCCATGGAGTTACACCAATTCTGCTAAAGTCCAGATTTGCCAGCAAAAGGGCCGCTAGTGCTACATCCTCCCTACCATGCCTCTTCCAGAGAATTGTTACTAGCTCCAATATTACTTTCTGACTGTCACTCGAATTTGTTAATATCCAAGATGCAACTCTTCTGAGTAGGTCATCTGGAGTTCCCAGATGGAACGAATAACCAGCAGATTTTCCTAACCTATCTGTACTTGACTTCATTATCATTGCCGGAACACCAATTGGATAGGCCTCTCTAACAATCTTAGCGAGCTTTTTACTAGATTTATGTGATGAGAAAGCCTGACTTTCCAAGTAGTCATCTAACTCGCGCGCGCCGCTCATCTATCCTGCTCTTTCTTGGTAAGTATTTTGACGCTATCGAAAATCTCGCTCATCCTGTCTACTGAATCGTTCAGCCTCATCCTGAACTCATCAATAAAAGTCCTATGAACAATTTCCTCTAGCTGTCTGTCCAGACTTCTTGCTATTGCACGGTGTTCTGACTCAGAAATACCGAAAATCCTTCTCAGATACTCTATCAGAGATAGAACATCATCCGATCTGTCAGTATGTATCAGCATAACCTCTAGTACCTGACCGTAAACTAGACGCATTTCGCTTTCCGAAATTTCTTCCCCAATAATGGAAGTTTCTTCATCTGAGACGATTGCGTCATAGACTCTTTTCGGAACTTCTTCTCCGAGCCTCAATGAATGAGCAAGTTTGGTCAAAATCCTCTTCTCTCCGTTCGATAATTGACCGTCAAACAAGGCCAATTTGGATGCCTTCATGAAGACTCTGGATTTATCATCTACAATAGGCCCCTCGCCATCTTCCATAGACTCCGATTCGTGCACCATGACTTAACGACTGGGCTCCAAATTGATGAAATTACCGGACAATTTTCCCGACAGTAGCATTCATGAAGGCAACTACTACCGGAATATTGCTGATCAGCCCTACTCGCGGGCGCCTTGCGCCCATCCGAACCCCCCCGCCGATTTGGCGAAAAAGGGGGCAAGGCCCCGGTTTGGGGCCGAAAGGCAAAGGAATTGAACAATATGTCAAATGAAGGAAAATATGTCATACATGCAACTATCAGAGTCGACGGTACTGTAGCAAGAAAGGATGTTGTCGGGGCCATCTTTGGTCAGACAGAGGGTCTACTAGGAGAAGGGCTCCAGCTTAGGCAACTACAGAAGACCGGAAGAATCGGACACGTCGATGTTAATCTGAATAACAACAAAGGCAGAGTCCAAGGGCAAATCGATCTCTCTTCGTCAATAGACCAAGTTAGTACGGCTGTAATTGGAGCAGCTCTAGAAACGATCGACAGAATAGGACCATGTAAGGCAGTAATTAAAGTGAAAGAAATAGAGAATATTCGCTCTGCAAAGAGGGACCATGTTATCGACAGAGCAAAGCAGCTTCTGCTGGGGATCGTAAATTCTGCAACCGGCGAGTCAAAGAACATCCTTGACGAGGTACGCTCTGTACTAACCTTGGACACAATGGTAGAGTTCGAAGGGATGACCGCCGGACCAAATGTGAGAGATTCAGACGCAATCATCATCGTAGAAGGTAGGAACGATGTCCGAAATCTATTGAAGTTCGGAATAAACAATGCAATTGCTACTATGGGATCTGGAATCAAACCCAAGCTAGCAGAACTAGCCTCAAAGAAGAAGACTGTAACAGCATTCTTGGATGGAGATAGGGGTGGCAAGCTTCTACTTATGGAGATAAACGGGACATTAGGCAAGTCGCTTACTCACGTTGCATTCGCACCCCAGAGCAGAGAGGTTGAGCACCTGGAAAGCAAAGTCGTAACAAAGTGTCTAGGACAGAAGGAAATAGCCTCAAAGGCGGTTTCAAGGATTCAGACTGAAATACAAAAGGATGACGATGCCACAGTAGGAAAAGGCAAGCCTTCTCTGGAGGCCCCAGAAGAAGTAAAGGGATGGGCCACATTAATGGATGGTTTGAAGAGAAATCAAGCAGTAATAGTTCAATCAGATGGCTCCGGATCAGACCCGGTCAGTGCCAAGGATCTCGAGGCGGCACTCGGACAGGCAGATGGGGCCCAGGGACTTGTGTTTTCAGGGAAGGTAACTGATAGAATCCATGAACTAGCATCCGGTGCAGGTATCAACAACGTCATAGGAAAATCCATCGGTCCTCAATCCCTCAAACTAGGGGTGCAAGCGTACTCAGTTAGCGATTTGGATTGAAAGAACTATTCTTATGGCATCCAAAAATACTGCTAATAAAGCACCTCTGGCCTAGGTTATGAGCAGAAGCCATCAAAAGTCTCTCATGTCCGCTAGGCTCGATGCAAGACACAACCATGGCTTTACTTTCTCTCTATGGGGTACTTTCTATTGCACTTCTACTATTGTGGATTAAGCACAAAACAGTCAGGAAGCAAAGAGATAGAATTGCTGTAAAATTAGGATCAATGAAGGGCAATCTCAGCGATACCTCTGATAGATTGGATCTCCTTTCCAGAGGTGTAGACACCATCCTCTCAGACTCGCCAAGAGTTCATGATTTGCTTAGCGTCCACAAAGCGTTGGAATCTGCGGAATCATTACTTTTTAACCAAGGAATTCCAATAAGCAATAGTGAGTCATGCGCTATCGCAACTCACGCCGCCAAAGAGATTCTGATTCACTATCCCGGTTCAAATAACGAAGAAGAGAGAAAGCAAACTCCAGGACTAGGCCCGCTCTCAAAAAGACTTTCCGCCATCCTTACAGAAGCTGAAATGAAGGCTGAGGATATTGAACTCTCAGCCGAAGAACACAGGAGAATTGGTGAACTTTTCCACTCAATAGAAAGATTTGATTGGGCAGCAGATTGTTTTCAAAGAGCTAATGAATTGGATCCAGAAGATGAATCCGCACTAAGATCCCTCTCATCGATTCAGAGGAAGCGCGGGGATCTAGAATCTTTGGACAGATCTCTAGAAAGACTTCTTGCAGTAGCCCCAGATGACATATCTATTCTGAGAGAGCAGGCAATTCTTCTCCAAGACTCAGAGGATGAGAGAGCCATCAGAAATAGAAAGAGGCTAGATGCATTAGGAGCAGACTCACTCGAATCAGAAGCAGAGAACCAGCTCTCACAAATTGCTCAGAGAGCTAAAAATTTGGGGAGAATCTCAGCTGAAGGAAGTAATACCACAGATAGTGCGGCGAGCTTCGTCGAAAGGGCAGCAAAGCAGCTACTTTTGGGCGAGGTCACAGCTGCTCGCGAATCAGTAAATTTAGCTATTGATCTGGATTCTAACTTCGGACAGGCTTGGTCGCTAAAGGCTAGATTGATTGCCTTGGAGAAAGGAAGAACCAAGGATGCAATAAAGTGCATAAGACGAGCAAAGGCTCTCGATGAATACACCGTGATTTTAGAATCAGAGATATTAGAGTCCGATGACAGAACGGATGCTGCAATTGAGGTACTAGAAGAGCACCTAGAAGGCTCGCCCAGCGATTCAGAAGCGAGAGGTAGGCTCAGTCAGCTCTGGTTAAGCCGAGGAGCATTCGATACAGCTAGAGAGATACTTGAGGCAGCTCCAGAAGAAGCTTGGGATTCCGCTAAAATGCATGTAATGGCTGGGCGACTTAACTTAGTAAACTCGGATAATGAACGGGACGAAACCGGAAAAATCGATCAAATGGGGGTAATAGACGCTCTAGTTTCTTTTGATAGAGCTATTGAAATCGATCGAGAATCAGGACTTGCATGGCTTGGTAGAGCCAGAGCATTGCGTTATCAAGGTTCATTTGACGAAGCTGAAATTGCACTTGTAAGGGCTAGGAGACTGATTCCCGACCATCCCTCCATACCATTGGAAGAGGCACAACTATGCCTCGATTCAGGAGATATAGAACAGGCTAATGCATTGTCATTAGAAGCAACAACAACGCTAAAGAACAATCCAACCGTTTCATTCATCAGAGGAATTATTTCCGCGAGGTCTGGCAGATTGGAAGAATCTCTAAACTTCTTTTCTAGAACTCTGGAGATTCAACCCGAACATGTCAGAGCTAGACTAAACAGAGCATCAGCAGCTCTACTTTACGATAATCTGACTTTAGCACTTGATGATGCAAATATTCTCGTTGACGCTAGACCCAAACACGAACTGGCCAGACTCAGAAAATCTGAGATATTGATGAACCAAGGAGATTGGAGCTCAGCAGAAGTCGAACTAAGAGAACTACTGAGATTGAATCAAAACCATTCAATGGGTTTAGTTCACCTAGGCACATGTTTGATAGCGATGGAAAAGTCAGAACAGGCAGAAAAGCCCCTAAACAAGGCAATAGCCACAAATCCCCATCTCTCTGAGGCTTGGTATCAGCGAGGACTTCTTTACTTGGATTTCGGAAAGTCTAGAGAGGCGATGTCCGATTTCGAGGAAGCGGTACGAGCTGACCCCCAGCATGTCGATGCAAGACTAAGAATAGCGGCAATCCTTCATGAAGACACCGATTTGGAAAGAGCCAGGTTTGCCTGGAGAAACGTCCTGGATGTTGATCCTCAAAACAGACTTGCAAGGAGGAGGTTGGAAGAATGTACAAAATATGTCCAATCAAGGAAAGAGGCTCTTGCCCCAAAGGATTGAATTGCAAAAACTCAGACGCAGGATAATGCAACCTTCCCAATCTATCGAACCGGGTTCGACGGCCCCAGACTTTGAACTCCCCAACGCAAACGCCAGTGTAGGTAAAAAAAATATGACACTTTCAGATGTAATGGGCGAAAATGGCACTATCGTATTCTTCACCTGTAACCACTGTCCCTACGTAGTCGGCTCGGAGCCTAGAATAGAGAGGATCGCTGAGATTTCGAGATCATCCGGCATAGGATTCGCTGGAATAAACTCAAACGATCCAGTAAAATATGAGTCAGACTCTTGGGAAAATATGGTCAAGAGGGCATCTAAAGGGATGAGCTATGCGTATCTCCATGACTCTTCCCAAGAGATAGCACTGTCATACGGAGCAGAAAGAACCCCAGAATTCTATCTCTTAAATTCTAGACAGGAAGTCATATATCGAGGAAGAATGGATGATTCCCCTAGGGATCCATCCCATGCTACCACTTCAGAACTGGAGGATGCCATAAATAGCCTGATATCTGGTCAGGAAATCTCGACTGCCAGAACTGAAAGTATTGGTTGCTCTGTCAAGTGGAAGGCTTAGGTGCTAAACTTGGCAATGGGCCTTCCCGCAAGATTGTTCTACATTGTGATGAGACTGTCCCCTCCAAGCTTCAGGAGTAGAATGTGGATGTGGTTATATCAGAGAATGGCTAGGTCGCAAACAAATTCTAAATTCAGATTCATGAATTATGGTTTCAATGACGATGATGAAATAGAACTTTCAGAAAATGATGAGGCGGATCGACTATTCATCCAGCTGTATCACATGAATATTAGAGGGATTGAAATCGAAGGAAGAGAGGTACTTGAGGTTGGCTCAGGAAGAGGAGGGGGAGCTAGCTGGATTGCTAAGACCCTCAAGCCAGAATCCCTCGTTGCTATCGACTACTCTTCTGAAGCAGTTAGACTGTGTCGGGCATGGTACCATGATCAAGAAAATCTGAGGTTCTTAGAAGGCAATGCCGAGAACCTTCCCACCGAAGGAGACTCATTCGATGTTGTATACAACGTTGAGTCTTCTCATTGCTATGCCAACATGGAAAAATTTCTATCTCAGGTCTTCAGAGTTTTGAGGTCCGGGGGGGATTTCTGTTGGACAGATTTGAGAGAAACGAAGGCAATACACGAAGTCGAAAATTTATTTTCTAATGTCGGATTTCTGATAAAATCCTCTTCCGATGTTACAGAGAACGTCTTAGATGCGCTGAAACTCATAGAAGAAGGAAGAAGAGACATAATCCGACAAAGCGCCCCCCAATCATTAAGGAAGAGTTTTGAGACATTTGGTGGAGTCCCCGGCACCCCGATTTATGAGGCTATGAAGGCTGGAAGAGTCAGATATCTGAGGTACCATATGGTCAAGCCCTAGAGAATTCTAGTATTGCTCCAGCACCAACTCTGTCTGCGTTGAGCTGATATCTCCGGGAGCAGCAAGCCACATTCTGTCCAACAGATCACGAAGGGCAACCGTATCATCTACGTGAACCACTGCGACTAAGTCCGCGTCACCACTGATTTCGTATACGCTCTCCACTCCGGGCCAACCAGAGAACTCTCCTGCTAGAGAGCCTATTTCAGTCCCCGGACCAACTTTTAGTCGTATCAACGCAGTAAGCCCAATACCTGCTTCCCTAACAGTATATCCTCGAATGATTCCACTTTCTTCCAATCTCCTAATCCTTGTTCTGACCGTCCTCTCCGTCACTCCTACTGCTTTTGCAATATCGACATAGGGGGATCTCGCCGAATCCCTCAAGAAAGATAGAATGGATCGGTCCAAAGAGTCGATATTTGTCATATTATTATCCGAAAAAAGACCAACTTATTGTTATTATTGACATTTTCCATAATTATAATCATCATTCACTTCTGGTTTCTATACATAGTTTAATGATTTCAGATTGGTTGTATTCAAATGGGACGGCCTACTTTGGTTTGCTATGGGAGGGGAGGAGGCAACCTCTCAGCTCAGGATTCAGGAGTACTTGGATGAGGTCTGTAATCTCGATATCCCCTCTTCCCAATCTCAGTGGTACAATATAGACGTAGCCTCTTTACTTTCGGGCTCGACAATTGAAGGCCACGAATTAGACCCAATGACCGGATCTTCCCTAATTTTCCTATCTAGAAGCGCAATCCTGTGCTGTCCGCAGTCTGGAAGGATACACCACTATCCAAAACATCTGATTCACTGCTTCGTAGATGATAATCGCTCAGAGTTGAAAGAGGCAGATGGAGTTCTGATAAGAGCAGAACTATTCTCAATTTCGCCAACAGATGAGCAATTATGTTGGGAATGCTGTTGTAGATCAGAACTAGAGGTTCCCGAAATTCAAAGCAAGGTCTCCAGATGGCTAAGTTGGCTGAACAGATAGAACTTCTTCCGCTACCTTGAGAAGTTAGTTATTGGTCGGGGCCTCAATGGGTGGCGCAATCAGCGACATCTTCGCTCGAGCCATTCTAGATTCAAGGGGCAACCCTACGGTGGAAGTCGATTGTTTCGTCGACGGGGTTCTCACAGGTAGGGCTGCAGTTCCATCCGGTGCCAGCACCGGAACACACGAAGCAGTTGAGCTGCGAGATGGTGGTAAAGAATGGATGGGCAAGGGAGTTCAGGCCGCAGTCAATAACGTCAACGGCCCAATCAGAGATAGAATTGTAGGAATGGACCATAGAAACCAATCTAAAATTGATAACGCCCTGATTGAATTGGACGGGTCCCCCAACAAGGAACGTTTAGGAGCGAACTCAACACTTGGGGTCTCATTGGCGTGCCTGAGGGCTGCTTCTGGAGGAAAATTGTGGAAACACCTCTCTACCGATGGAGAAATTAGCATTCCAGTACCTATGATGAACATCCTGAATGGAGGAGCACATGCAGATACAAACGTAGATGTCCAAGAATTCATGGTAATCCCCCATGGATTCAAGAGCTTCCCCGTCGCACTACGAGCCGGAGTAGAAACCTACCACTCTCTGAAAAAATTGCTACAGGACGAGAAACTCCTCGGAGGAGTGGGGGACGAGGGGGGATTCGCCCCAAGCCTGCCTAGGAACGAGGAGGGACTCAGGCTCGTTCTAGAAGCAATCAAACATGCAGGATATTCTCCAGGGGAACAGATTTCGATAGCACTCGATGTAGCAGCGCAAGAATTCTTTGATGGAGAAAAATATCACTTGGATGGGATGGCGATGTCGGGTAGTGAGCTTGGGAGGTTGTATTCTACTTGGATCGATAGCTATCCCATAGTGTCAATTGAAGATCCATTCGGTGAGGATGATTGGGATTCTTGGATAGAATTCAACTCCAGAGAGGGAAAACGAATCCAGATAGTAGGAGATGATCTATACGTAACTAATCCAGAGAGACTAATGAGAGGGATAAATCAGGCTGCATCCAATGCAATTCTGATTAAGTTAAACCAAATTGGTACGGTTTCAGAAACCTTGGAAGTAATAAAAATAGCTAGAAAAGCTGGATTTGGAACGATAATCAGCCATAGATCAGGAGAGACATCCGACGATGCAATCTCAGATATAGCCGTGGGGACTAATGCGAAGCAAATCAAAACAGGGGCCCCCGCTAGAAGTGATAGAACATCAAAATATAATCAGCTAATCAGAATTTCAGAATTAGTTGAGGAATTTTCCGACTTATTCTAAGGCGGATAATAGTAATGGTAGAACGATGCTAGCATCCGACTCTATCACGAACTGTGGGCACTCTACCCCTAACTTACCCCAACTGATTTTCTCATTTGGCGGGGCTCCCGAATATCCTCCATACGAAGCTCTAGACTCAGAAATCTGACCAAACCATGACCAAAGCGATACGTCTATCCCCGCATCCTGCCTCAACATAGGAACTACCGAAATTGCGAAATCCCCGGAAATACCACCTCCGATCTGGAGTATTCCGGTCGGCGAGTCGTCTTCTCTATACCAGTCAGCAAGTGATTGCATTGTATCCAAGCCGCTCTTGATAATAGAATTACTTTTCAGCGTACAATCAAGCACTCTAGCCGCAAGAAGACTTCCAAGAGTCGAGTCTTCCCACCCCGGTGTGAAAATGGGGAGATTAGCATCCGCAGCCGCAATTAGCCAAGATTCATCCGAAGGAGAGGATATTTCTAGATCTCCATGTAGGAGCAAATCGTAAACATATTCGTGAGGAAAACGACTATCCCCTACAACCTCTGCTTCTTCCCAGAGTTCGAACATCTTCTCGCCTATTTGAACGAAGGCCTTCTCTGGTATTGCTACGTCTGTGACACGATTCATCTTCCTCTGTGATAGCTGAGCATCATCTTCTTTGCTTTGCTCTCTCCAATTTGGAATCATTTCGTATTCAGATCTTGAAACGAGGCCAAACAACTCCTCCTCTAAGTTTGCACCAGTACAACAAATTGCATGTATACGCTGCTCTCTGATTGCCGGAGCCAGACTCTTTCCGATTTCTGCTGTTGACATCGCACCCGCCAAAGTCAGCATCAGTCTCCCACCACTACCCAGAAAATCTCTTAGAGAATCAGTACACCTAGACAATTCCCCAGCATTGAAATGCCGGTAGTGGTTTGTTATGAAGTCTCTAATACTCACCTACTCACTCCTAAATCTGTCTACTCGTTCTCTCAACACCATTCTAAGTCCTGGTATCTTTGACACTAAATGATCATGAATCAGATCAGCCACCGAATCAGGATCGTGATCCCCACAAGTAAAAACGTCCAAAGCTAACAATCCCCTTTCTGAGTAGCAATGAGCAGTAACATGACTCTCATCGATCAAAACGATTGCAGCGAAACCAATTGGACTAACACTCCCATCAAACTCCTCTACATGCGAATGAACCACCCTAACTCCTGACTCAATCAGTCCTTTCTTCAAAATCTCCAGAACCAAAGAACCATCACTTCCAATTGGGGATGAGTAGTCAACATAGTCAATTAGCACATGGGCTCCAACCGGCTCAGGTACGCTCACGCTTTGGGTGCAAAGTCACCAAGATTTCAAACTCACTCTTGACAAAGCCATCTTCTAAGACGCCTTATTCCTTCATGAATGGCTTCTTCATCAGCAGCGTAGGATACTCTTACGAAACCATCCCCATCTTTAATGAGAGACGCGGGAATTAGTTGAACACCCGCCTCAAGCGCACCATCAGCGAACTCAATGTCACTCATTCCAGTACCAGTTATATCAGCGAAAACGTAGAAAGCACCTTCTGGCTCAGGAACCCTAATTCCCGGGATGGAGGATAATCCGTTTGTCATTATCTCTCTTCTCTTGAGATATTCTTTGTTAAACGAATTGACATAATCATCACAACCCAGAGCAACTTTGGCCGCATCCATCATGAATGTAGGTATATGGGAAGCAGAATTTGCCTGACTCTTCATCGCTGCCCTCATTGCGTCTTGGGGCCCAGTAAGGAAACCCACTCTCATTCCTGTCATCGCCCACGATTTCGACCAACCATTAACTACAATTGTCCTTTCTTTCCCTCCCGGTAGCGTTGAAGGTGAGACATGGGGCCAATCTACCCAAACCATCCTTCCGTAGATTTCATCAGAAACAATCCACAAATCATACTCAACCGCTATTTCTACAATCTTTGCAATCTCATCTGGTGTAAATACAGCTCCAGTAGGATTGCAAGGTGAATTTATCAGAATCATTCGTGTTTTCTCTGTTATGGCTTCTCTAATTGCCTCAATATCTGGATGAAAATTATCCATCTTCACCTTTACATGAATTGGCGTAGCGCCAATGAATTCCAGCATTGGCTCATAAGATGCCCAAGAAGGAGAAAGCAGAATTGCCTCATCACCGGGCATGGTTGTGATAAGAAAAGAGTATAGCAGTGCCTGCTTTGCTCCTGGTGTGATTACGACATCCTCAGCTCTAGCTTCAATAGAATGGTGACGTAAAAGATAGTCTGCAACAGACTGGCAAAGGTCCATCGAACCTGGTCCTCTAGTATACTTTGTCTTACCAGATTCCAGACCTTCGATCGCAGCTTCAATCACCTCTCGAGGCGTTTCGAAACCAGGCTCCCCAACGGTCCACCTAACGACTTCTTTTCCGGGCGGCTGCAAGTATGGGGCGAATCCTACTCCTAGGCTCTCAAAGCGGGAAGACACGCGAGGCACACCCCCCACACCTGCAACCACCCAATGAAGGTATGCCGGAACTCGGACAGTCTTCAAGAAAGAAAGTCTGCTCGGCTAACTCAAGCACGAGTGGCAGAGCAGCTATGCAATGGACTGCAGATCCATGGACCCGGGTGCAAATCCCGGCTCGTGCTCCACAAAATCATTCAAAGGTCCATCACTGCATTCAAAGTGTAAAGTAGGCCTAATACCATTGCAAACGCGATTACCATTACGTTGAAGTCTTCGGCTTTATTTTCCCACTCCTCTCCACCATAAGTCATCCCGTCTTCTATCCCCTCGGGCCTTAGTCTGTAGTATGCGAAGAGAGTAAGCAATAGTGCAAGAGGACCTGCAACGGCATCTTGAATTGTTTGATCTGTAATCGTTCTCCGTACTTCATCATCAACATATGAGATGTAGGTCTGAATCGTAGCTGCTAGGGTAAAGAAAATTCCAGGATGAATTATTGACCACTTTCCACTAGGGCCATCTAGTATCGTTAGCATGATCCATAGTAGATAGACAAGAAACAGACTTCCACCAACTGCCACAGTCACTGTTGAGGGAGCCCCAAGACCTTCAGCAGGATCGCCCCCCTCCACAAGATCGACTACTGACTGCGGATCTAGAAGTGCTCTGAAGCAGTAGAATATTCCCATCAAAGTCAACAGCCCTAGGGCTAAAAGTGCTGGTGTGTCCTTGACGTTCACTCCGGGAGAGAACTCAGACAGTCCGTCATTAACTTCGTCTTCGTTCATTAAAAACCAATATGCTGCGATGTATGCTACAAGGACTACAGGAACAATGTATTTAGGTGTCTCCGAGGAGTCCAAATCTCCCCAGTGTATCCATAGCATTGCAGACATCGTTGTGAGTCCAGCAATAACCGGAATCATAGTTGTCCATTTTCCCTTGGCCCCTTCATTCAGAATAATTGCTGTCGAAATGAAGATACCAAACATCAGGACCCCATTGAAAGC